>Ga0272441_10007260_pt1 | contig 18082 bp, 13 predicted proteins | sample SSMProp6N_FD_193582 | JGI IMG/M metagenome (GOLD analysis project Ga0272441, IMG submission 193582) | Marine sediment archaeal communities from Little Sippewissett salt marsh, Falmouth, MA, United States - SSM-Prop-6N | ecosystem: Environmental > Aquatic > Marine > Wetlands > Sediment ... | reverse complement strand
GCTGCTTGCGGATTTTGATAATGAGGGGCCCGGTTGGGACGGCGGTTTCGATCAGCACCCGCACAACTGGAAACAGAGCCAGAAGCAAGAGTATAATGGTGTTGCATCGGCACATGCGGAAGGGACGGATTCGGGGGACTTTATTTCCAATCCGATGGATGCCAGCGATGCGACTGAAATTAATATTGATTTTTGGCTTCGCAAGAAGTCGCTGGATCCCGGCGAGGATTGCTTCCTTTACTATTACAACGGCAGCGATTACGTGATGGTGGCTGATTTGGAGGCGTTGTGGCCAGAGGATAACATCTGGCTGCATTATACTGATACGGTGACCGACAGTCAGTATTTCATCCCGGACTTCAAGATCAGGTATCTTGCACTTACCGACAACGACCGGGAGGATGTGTGGCTGGACCAGGTGACGGTGACCAAGCAGGTTGACGCCGGAACCCTGCCGGATGGTGACGGAGACGGCGAACCGGATGAATCGGACAACTGCCCGACGGTGCCCAATCCCGATCAGACCGACTCCAATGCCGACGGCATGGGCGATGCGTGTGAGTGTGCGGCGGCGAACCTGGATGGGGCCGGATTGATTAACCTGCTGGATCTTTCACTGTTGGCGGCGGACTGGCAAACCAGCGGGCCTGCCCTCGGCGGGGATGTCAACGGCAGCGGTGCGGTGAATCTGACGGACCTGGAGATCATAGCGACCCATTGGCTGATGGCCTGTCAATAAAAACATTGAAAATTTACAAGATACGTTTAGTCTTGTAGCAATTCGCTATCAGGATAAGTCCTTTAATATTGATATGTTATGGGACTATTTCCCAGTAGGTCAGTAAAATTACGGGTTTTTCGGTTTTTTTCTTGCATTTTTTTATGAAAGAGGTTATCTTTATAATTTGGGTAATTTGTATATTTGATTATTCCCACAGTTTGGAATGGATGAGGAAAGGTACACACTGTGGATTTTTTAAATTAGACTAAGTTTGATGAGCTAAGGAGAATTGGGTGATGATGAAGAACACGATTGTTTGTTTACTTTCCCTAATGATTGTCTGCTCTGTTTCCCACGCCGATTTACTTTTCAAAATGGATGCTCCGAGTACGGATCTTGTGTTGGGTGGAGAAGCTGTAACGGTTACGATCAGCGCTAAAGTTGAGGGCGCCACCTCAACGCTTGAAAATGGTTTGTTTGCGTGGGGTCTTAAGGCTACCGTTGATTCCGGCGGTATCGCTGATTTTGTCAGCGCTTACCTGGACCCGGCTGTATGGGACGACAATGACTCAAGTACTTTTCCCGGATCGCCGTCAGGTTCTGTTGGTATGATTGCGCTTGGTGTTAGTGCGCTTGCTGCGGGTTCTTTGATCGGAGTCGATGATGCATATACTCCGATTGCTACCTTTGACATCCAGGCGGCTGCGGGAGCGACCGCTGGTCAGAAGGTAACGTATTCAATCGGCGGCGATGTTGATGATTTCTGGGGACTTGATGTGGACGGAGCTGATTACGGTGAATCGTATGGCAATATTAGCGGAGGACCTGATGTTGAATTTACGATTGTTCCGGAACCGGCGACGTTGGTGCTGCTGGGTTTGGGGACAATGCTGGCATACCGCAGAAAAAAACAGGTATGATTTGGTTTCTCTCTTTATCGGTGGAATACAACTGCTGATTAGAGCAGTTGAGACAATAGGATAATGAGTTTGTAGTACAATTTGGAGAGAGGGTGCCCATGAGGAAGCGGGTCTTTTGGCCTTCGTTCATGGGGGGGATCGGAGGCAGTGTATCATCACTGTTTATCATTTCTTTTGTTTTCATTTTTTCCGCAGGCGTGCAGGCCGATCTTGGTCCGGAGAATCTGCTGGTCCTTGTCAATGGCAACAGCGCCACGAGCCAGTATGTTGGCAAGATGTATCGGGAGTATTATCCGGCGATCCAGGATATCCAGGTGCTTGAGTTAACGGGTTTGGCGGATTGCAGCGGGCCTGAAAGTACCGCCGCTGATGAAATCATCACACGGGATGTGTATAACACCTGTATTGCCGAGCCGCTGCGCCAGCATCTGATCAATAATAACCTGCTCGATCAGATCATGGTCATTGTGACGACCGCAGGGATGCCGTACCGGATCGAGGATACGAATCCGGCGTTTGCCAATGTCATTTATCCGGCGGGTTCTAACTGGCAGATAGTGGCTGACAATGAGTCGATGATTGATGCGGCGTCTGTCGAATCGGAACTGACCTGTCTGTGGTATGGTGACTATGGGGCTAATCCAGCCGGTCTTCAGAACCGCATTGTCAATCCGTATCAGGCCTGCCGCAGCGGGTTTGATCTGTTCGGGCGAAGTGTACCGGATGCGACGGGGCTGCGATGGACCTATGCCCTGTCCCTTCAATCGGGTGTGGCTGGACCGAAGATGGAAGGGTATCGCTACTACTATGGCACCCTGAACCGCATTTTTGGCCCGGGGCATATCTATCTGACCTGTCGGCTGGACGGGCCCAAGAACCAGGGCAAAAGCGCGATTTTTGCGGTGCGGAACATGCTGGAACGATCCAAACGCGCCAGCAACCCGGCTTCGGGTGTTAATTATAACCAAGCGGCGGTGGTACTGGACGATTCACCGTTTGATTCGGCGACGGGGATGAACAACATCGACTATGGCCGCATTTATAATCTGCATTCGTCGATGCTTTATTGGGAATACGTGGGGAGCAATGCACCTCCAAACGCGTATTATGTGCGGCCCAGCGATGATTATGTAGGGACGTTTGAGCAGGTCGTTGACTTAGCGTTTGACTACGAAAAAGTACTCATCAGCAGTGAGTTTCAGCACGCATCAGAAATCCTGGTTTGCCTGGACTATCGATCCAGAGGATGTTTGCATCAAAATCTGTTGAACGAGACCAGCGGGCTTTATCCTGTGCGTGACCCGAATCAATGTGTGATTGCCTATGCCAGCTTTGGCTGCAATGGCGATGACGGCAAGGGTAAGGGTTATTTGTACTGCGGCGGAGATAATGGTAAATCGATGTTTAATCTTGTCAACGGGGCGATTTTTACGTCGCTGGAAAGTTTTAATGCGGTCACGCTGTTTTCTGATGCAACCACTACACAGGCCAAGATCATCGATTACATCGATATCGGCGGCGCCGGCGCAATCGGCCACAGTTTTGAGCCCCAAGCCGATGCAGCGGTCGATAATGAATTCGTTTTCTTTAATTTCATGGCCGATAAGGATGGGGATTCAAAAGCGGATTTGAGTTTCGTCGAGGCGGCTTGGACGGGTATTCCGTACCTGAGCTGGACAGAAGTGGTCATAGGTGACCCCTTGATGCGTGTTGCGTATGGGCCGGGAGAATCGGAATCCTGGACGCCGTTTCCAGGGGACGTGAACGGGGATGACAAAGTGAATTTTGTGGATGTGGCGAAGGTCCGATTGAGTAACGGTTCGATGTTGTATTCCCAAGACGCTGATAACGGAAGTAAATACAAAGACTTATGTGACGTCAACAAGGACGGAAAGATCAATTTTATCGATGTCGCCAAGGTTCGTTTGTGGAACGGAACGCGACGATAAAACAGTCATCTGAGGTCTTTAATCGATCTTGGTAACACGTGGTAAATACGGGATTTTGTAAATTTTAACAAAAATACCAAAAAAGTTCTTGCATGAAAGTTGGATTTGGCTATAATTGAAAACATAGAGTGATGCCGTTGTTTAGTTTATAAAGACGGAAAAAAACGCTTGAGTAAGGCATGTATCGGAGGATTAGGAAAGATGAAAAAGAAAATGAAGTGTTTAGCATTTCTATTGTGTGCGATTCTAATCGTATCTTCATCCAGCTATGGTGTAATTACGGTTACATCCATTCAAATGGACCCGGCAGAAATTCAGTTTTTTAATTATGATTCTGTACAGAGTCAATTTGTCGTTAAAGATGCTCTGACGGGTTCTACGTCGATCGATGTTCAGCAGGGTGATCTCAGCACGAACGACGGCGCTTATAAGTTTGACGGTCAACTTATCATAACACCTTCGGACATGACGATATCAGCGGGAGATGCTGCAGCTTTTTCAAATACGGCAGGGGCTACCGTTTCGACCATAACGATCGTTGCTGACGTTGTCTGGAAAGAAGGCGGCATTGCCGATGTATTTGGTTCGACCGTGACGCTCCTGGAGGCGGACATGGTTGCTCCCGCCTCACCCGGATGGATTCTTTCGGAACGGACATCAAACGCGGAACTTTATACCGGCCAGACGGATTATGTTATGACAGGCGGTGTGTTATTCAATGGGGGTGTTATGCTTATGACGGACTTTACCTTGGGGTATGGATTGAACGGCGTGTCACCGATCAATCAGGAGTTCTCACAGAGCATGACGAGTATGGATCCGGAGATAAAATTACAGGCACCGATTCCGGAACCGGCAACGCTGCTGATGCTGGGAATGGGCGGGCTTTTAGCGCTGCGTATGAAGAAATAAACTTAACATAACATTTTATAGTTTTTTGAGGAAAGATAAACTTAGAACCTAACTTAGACGAGGAGAGTAATGATGAAAAAGACATTATTGGTATTGGGGCTGTTATTGTCGATTAACTGTTTTGGAATCATGACGATTGACACCATCGAAATTGTGCAGGCCCAGGATTTTAGTGCAGAATGGGATCCTGGAACCGGAAATCTCGAATGGAAGCCTGCACTGGATGGTGGTGTTGAACTGTATGCCAGTGCGACGTTGAGACGAAGCGACGGCCAGAATTTTGAATCAGATGTTAAAATTCACGCTAATTTCACCACTATCACGGACAATTCCGGCGACGGTTGGGCGAGCGCAAGTTTCGCGACTGTCAGTGACTGGGACCTGATCTTCTATAATGCAGGTACAGAGATTGGTAAAATTGAAGGCACCGGAATTATCGGAAACGCGTACACCGAAGTCGAAGGTGAAGAGACTCTTCTTGGCCGTATTAATCCCGACAATTTGTACGGTAATGCTGTTGTTATGGTCACTGAGTCGAACTTTAACCATTGGGGCGCCCATTGGAAAGACGAGATTGGCGGCGAAGCTAAGATAGAATCCTGGATGGTTCTTCCCACGGGTGCGAACTTCGGCAGTTATGACGAAGGGTACAGCACCAATTTGACAACATTGTGGCTGAATGCGGATGAGACCACGATTCCGGAACCGGCGACGATGGTTTTGCTGGGGATGGGCGGACTGTTGCTGTTGCGGAAACGCAGAGTTTAAAAACTCTCTCTCCTCGTTGCAAATAGATAAAACAGCGTCTCGAAAGAGGCGCTTTTATACAATTGAATAAATACAATTTTCTTCATCACCCGTAGTGTGTAGGGGTGAAAGATAAAGAGGCAGAACCCTTGGAGGAGGTGTGAGTGCCTCTTTTTCTTTTTTAAAGGTGATGCATGGGTTTTATCAAACAAACCCATTTATACCAATCCCAATAAAACACCGCGCTCGCTGCGCGGCGGAGTTTATCCCGGACTTGATCCGGGATCACCTGCAAAGCACTTTAGAGTTGTCCTCGCGGAAATTTATACCCTTCAGGGTAGTAAATTCCCGCGAGCAAAGTCGTAACTGACGGTTTCAGCACTACATAGCCGCGCAGAAACGGGAATTTTCAATTGTGATCAGTATATTACCCTGAAGAGTATTAATCCTCTACAGGGTCTATTTTGATGGCTTTGCGAGGGCAGAGGAAGTACAGCCATGCCGATGAGACGGGTTGGCTGAGGATGTCGGCGGCGGCGCGGGTGTAGAGGCGCAGTTGTTGGGCGTGTTTTTCGGCGCGGTCGGGGATTTCGCTTTCACTGATACGGTCCGATTTGAAATCTACGATAACCAGGCCGTCCGCCGTCGGGATAATCATATCGACGATGCCCTGCAGGACGACGGATTCGTCTGTGGATGGCGCGGCACCGACCGCGGCGGCGTTCAGGGCGTAGGTAAAGGGCCATTCGCGGAGAACCGTGTCGCCGGCCTGCCGCGCCAACTTGCCCAGGTCGCTCTCGAAGAAGGAAACGATTCCGTCAATCCCGATGTTTTTCGCAAGCGGGGCGGTGATTTGATTGGCCGCGACCAGTTTGGCAATGGTTGACTGAACCGCCTCGGCATCCACGGGGCCGGACAGGTCGATGTGCTCGAAGATCAGATGCACCGCCGAACCCAGCGAGAGGGCATCCGGTGTGGCGGAATCAGGCGAGGAAAAGGTGTCTGACCCCTTTATTTTTGGGGCGAATTCGTCGTCCCGGTGCGTCAGTGCGCTGACGCTGAGTTTGGCGGGGGTCTGGGTGATATCCGAATAGGGATAGGCCCATTGGAGATTGTTTTGGATGGCTGCAAAGGCCTCGTTTGCGGCGGTGTCGGCGGGTGAACCCGGCTTTGGCGGTTCGGTCGCGCTTTTCAGCGAGCGTTTGGCGTCGAGGATTTCCTGTGTGAGGGCTTCCAGATGCTCACGGCTTGCGCGCTGCGAGGCGAACAGGCCGTCATCCTGCAGCGTGTCTGTGCTGTCCGTTTCAAAAAGCGTGTGCAGCGGCTGCTGATCGGCAAAGCCGGTCAGGATCCAGTCCAGATGACAGCGCGCCTTGGTGATTTCCCACTCGTTGACCGATGCGGCCCGCCGGCTCAGGAGCGTTTTGCAGGCGTCCTGTTTTTTGCTGCCGGTCAGGATGAGTTTTTCGCGGGCGCGGGTCAGGGCGACGTAGAGGATGCGCATTTCTTCGGATATGTTTCGTCGGCGCACCTGCTCGGCGATGACCTGCTGCGCCATCGTGGGGAACTGGACGCGGTTTTTCGGGTCGGGTATCTGCAGGCCGATGAGGCCGTCGTCGATGAGGCACTCGCCGGAGGAGTCTTTGGTATTGAACGGCGTGTTCAACTCCGCGACGAAGACGACGGGAAACTCCAGCCCCTTGCTTTTGTGGATGCTCATAATCCGCACGGCGTTGCGGCTGGAACTGTCCGGTTCGGCGGGCGCCCAGTCCTGCTGGGCCTCGTCCAGTTTTTCGAGGAATTCCACGAACCGGCCCAGCGCGGCGCCGGGGTCGGTGGTTCGAAAATGCTCGAAGCGGATGGCGTGGTCGTGCAGTTTCAGGAGGTTGGCGCATCGCTGTGAGCCGTTGGGCAGGGCGGCGTAAAATTGCAGCAGGCCCTTTTCGCGGAAGATGCTGTCCAGCAGGTCCGCCAGCGAGCCGATGTGAACCTGCCGCCGCCAATCGTTGATCTGCGAGAGAATCAGGTTCAGTTTTTCAGCCAGTGCGGTTTCTTTGCCAGTGGCGATGTAGTTTTTGACGGCGTGATAAAAGCCGGGCTTGTGGTGGGCGAGCAGGTGTATTTTCGTGAGTTCGTCGTCGGTGATGCCGAAAACGGGGCTTCGCAGCAGGGCGGCAAACTCGATGTCGCGGTCGGGATTGTCGAGCACTTTCAGCAGACACAGGCAGTCGGATATTTCGGTGGTTTCAAAGTAGCCGCAGGCGCTCTGGGAATTGACGGGCACGCCGGCCAGGCGCAGGATTTCGGTGTAGTCCTGGGCCTTATGCGACAGCGAGCGCATCAGGATGACGATGTCGCGGTACTCGACGTTGCGGAACATCCCGGCTTTTTTGTCATAGACCTGAAATTCCGGTTTTCCGGTTTGTACGCCCACAATTTTCTGAATGCGGCGGGCGATCCATGCGGCCTGCCGCTGGGCGGCGCTGATCGAAGCGGTTGGGGATTCGGCGCTGTCGGCGTTGTCGGTTTCGGCTTCTTCGCTTTGTTCGTCGAGCAGGACCAGTTCGACCGGCCGGTCGGGGCCGTCGCTGGCGGCAAACGGCGGATACGGAAAGCCGCTGACCAGTTCGGCGCGCCTGTCGTAGTCCATTTCGGCGACGGAGGCGGTCATGGTTTTTCGGAAGAGGGCGTTGACGAAGTCGATGACCTCGCCGCGGCAGCGGAAGTTGTCTTTGAGGTCCACACGGCCGGGTTTTTCTGATGTTTGTGACACGTCGGCGGCCTGTTCAAGCTGCGACAGGAAAATTTCCGGGCGGCTCTGGCGGAACCCGTAGATGCTCTGTTTGATGTCGCCGACGACGAAGACATTGTCGGGGCGCGAGACGAGTTCGAGGATGCGCTGCTGCGGGGCGTTGATGTCCTGGTACTCGTCCACGAAGATATGCTCGAAACGCTCGCGGAGTTTGTTCGCGGCCTCCGGGTGGGTTTGCAGCAGTGCCAGCGTGCGGTGTTCGAGGTCGGAAAAATCCAGCACGTTGCGGCGCTGTTTGGCGGCGGTGTATTTTTCATGGAACCTGCGCATTAGTGTGAGCAGGGTTTGTGTCTGTGTCTCGGCCTGCGGGGCGATTTGCTCGTGATAAAGCGGGCACAGCAGGGCGAAGTCGGCCAAGCCCTTCAGGGTGTCTTTGACTTTGTCGATGGGGTCTTTGATCGTTTCTTTGACCTCTTCGGGCCACTGTTTTTTCTTGAACGCGGGCATCCGCGGGATGTCGAGATTGGCAACGTGCGCCCCGCACAGGTCAAAGCGGCCCTGCTCCAGGAGCGTGCAGCACGTTTCAATGGCGGGAATGTAATTCTGCTGGAGATACTCCGAAACGTATTGGCCGCTACAGTGCTGGGCGTCCAGTGCCAGGGCGTGGTCCACCTGGCGTCGGCACTGGTCGAGTTTTTTCAGCAGGATATTTTTCTGCATCTGTTCGAGGAATTGGCGGGATTCGGTGTCGGCTTTATTGGCGTCGGCGGCGTGCTCGTAGAAGGCGCTGCGGTCCACGACGCTGTCCAGAAAATCGTTCAGCGAGATGATTTTGTCCACGAAACTGCCGGTGCCCGGCTGGATGCGTCTGCCGGAGAACAGCGATTGGAGCTCGTCTTTGGTTTCTTTGTCGGCCCAGGCGTCTTCGAGCGTTTCTTCCAGCAGGTCGGTTTTGAGGAGCTGCTGTTCGTCCGCGTCGAGGATGCCGAAGGTGGGGTCCAGGTCGATGAGGTAGAAGAATTCGGTGAGGACGCGCTTGCAGAACGAGTGGATCGTGCTGATGTAGGCGCGGTCCAGCAGCAGAAGCTGCTGGCGGAGCCGACGGTCGCGCGTTTGCTGGTAGCGTTTGTAGAGGGTTTCGGCGATGCGGCTGCGCATTTCCTCGGCCGCGGCGTCAGTGAACGTCAACACCAGCAGCGTGTCGGCCCGGGCGGGGTCGGCGGCGTCGGCGATGCGGTCCACCGCGCGCTGCGACAGAACCGCAGTCTTGCCGGTTCCCGCCGAGGCGGTGACCAGAACCGTGCGGCCGACGGTTTCAATCGCCTGCCGCTGCGCGGGCGTCCATGTTATGTTCGTGGTCTTGCTCATTGATCGGGGACGGTTCCTTCCCGCCAGTCAGCGGGACATTTCTATCGTAGTCAGTATAACACGCAACCCCAGCCATGACAAGCACCGGCTTACAGCGGCCAAAAGCATGGAAAAAGGGGTCTATGTACCGATGCCAAGGTGGATGAAGCAAGGCAGGTGTTGGATGAATCGATGGGGGAGTGATTGTCTGATAGTAATTTTCTTGATTGGCTGGCGAAAGAGGGGTAAACTACGATAACTTTTAGAATCCTACCGTTGGATGTTCAATTATGAAGGAATAACAGGAAATGAGAGCAAGAAGCATTATTGTGTTTATTGTTTTAAGTGTTTTTCCTAACTATAAAGTAATAGCAGAAAATGAGACCCAAACCATACAAAATGCATCTGAGATTCTTCGTGAACACTTTTCAGTCGTTTTTGATACTCAATCAATTGATTTAGATAGTAAAAAATCTCAGGATGAGAATGTAGGTATTCGCTTGGTTAATGTCAATGGAATGGATGAGGTGTCCATTCAATATGAAGGCAAAACCTTAAAGGCTAAGGATAATTGTGTCTTTCCATTACTTATAAAAAACGGAATCCTTTCAGTTTCGTATGCGGGCAGGGAAAGAGGCAATTGTTATGCATCTCTGGAATTGTATACTCCCAAAAAAGAATTACAGCATCGATACCACATGCAACAACTGCTTAGTATTCTTCTGGGTAATACTCCTTCTGTGAAGAAATCTATTAATGCCAATTCAGATTTAGGTGATCTTGGAGTATCTCTACAGAAAACACTTGCAGCATTTCATAATACAAAAACACACTTGGAATTTCCTCAATATCTGATTGACAAGAATGAAGAAAAACAGGGCGATGACTTCGATGTTGAGAAATACTTTACGGCTCTTAAACACATATCCATGGAAGAAGGGTATCGGCTTAATTATGTATATCATTATGGGGGGATGGGTGGTTCACCAATTCTTTACTCGAGGAAGAAGGATCAGCTTCCGTACAAAAACTTCGAGGAGTATATTAATGTGGTTCAGAAAGATCCTCGCTGGGATGAGATAAAATTGATAGAAGAAGAATATAGTAAAAAGCTTGACGCCGAGGGAAAAACTGCTGCCAATGAATGGCGAAAAAATCAACTGGAAAACTGCCCGAATTATAGACACTGGGAATGGTATCTTAACGATATCTGTGTTGATGGTACTGACCAGAGTTGGCTTGAGTTGGTCGTTATCCATCTGCTCGGAGAGCAGTTTTATCTTTTTTGGCACGCTAACTATAACGATACAATGATTATCGCTGATTATTCCGCATTGTCGGATATTTCTAATTTATATGTAACTCGTGAACGACAGGTTTCCTCCATTATCGGCTTGCTCGGTTCAGCCATTGAGGTTCGTCCTATAGTTGAAGTTAAGGATAAAATTGTAACTGTTTCCATTGTAACTTTTAGTAAATGGGGAGGATTGAGTGAACAAGTTTTCTCAATAAACAAAGAGAGACCTCATAGAATTACAGAAATGTCAGATAATACTCTAATTTCATATCATTGTAATGTTGCATTCTAAGAACAGCAGAAAAAAGTTGGGCGCTAATCCACAAAAAATCCGCTTACGGGCCACAGAGCAAGATTTTTAGTCGTGATCAGTCTATTTTGCCCATTCAAAGATCGTGTTGATCATCCGAAGTGTCTGGTCTAAATGAAAGGATTTTTGTTCCTGCGGCGTCAAAACGGCTAATAACTCCGCTTCTATGCGGGATGCCATTTGCGCGATTTCACTCTCCGAACGCCCGAGGTTGATACGGTATTTTGACAAATTCGTATCACACTTGTCCTCGGCCAGTTTAACCTTAAACAATTCCCAAATTTCAGCGTTGCGAAAATCAAAACCGGATCGGATAATAAACCCCAAATCATAGAAATCCCTGGGGGCAATATTTAGACGGGTTGCGCCTGCTCTCATTTTCTCGGCAACGATTTCTGTTAAATCCAGACAGGACACAAACCCTCCCTCAAACAGCGGCTGGGCGGTAAATGGATGGAGGAATGGGTGCGTGATGGTTTTATTTTGGGCTGGTAGAATCGGATTAAATCGTAATCCAATTTCAAGTTTGATTGACTGTGGTTTCTCGATGACGACCGAATCATAATCGATACCAATGCTGTACTGGGTGGATTGATTGAAACCGATATTGTCCAGATTCTGGATATTCATCCCGAGAGTCCTGACACAGGACACGATCTTGTCTTTCACAGGTTGGATGGCCTGCCTTCTTATGGTTCGAGTGGGATTGTCGGAGTCGAGGCGTAATGTAAAATCAAGATCTTCACTGAGACGGTAATACGAATAGTAGATCTTATTCAAGCAGGTTCCGCCTTTGAAGATTAAATCTTTGCTGACGGTATTGATTTTTGACAGGAGGAGGGTCAAATAATAATCCTTTTCCAGAAGCATCAATGGAAATCCTGTCCGGGCCGAAGTTGTTTCCAAAACCCTTATCAAGTCATCCCTGTTTTCATGAAGCATCAATAATCACCTTCCATTTATTGTCGATGGTTCCTTTGCGGGATTTGGAGCCGTAGAGCGTGACCAGGGAGGTATTTTGGATTTTCTTTTGGAGCGGCTTGAGAAGCTTGTTATCAGGCAGGCATTCATCGAGAACAAACCCAATTCTTTTCTGAACCGATTTGACAGGAAACGACAGGGTGTATTGAATAAATTTCCTGATGTCAATTTTTCGGGCGGCGGTCTGTTCCCTGATGATACCGAATGCCTGTTTGAGTCCGCCTACAGGTTTCGGGAAATAGACACAATCCACCAATGTCCGCTCTTTATCGCTGACAATGACGTCGGTATCTTTTATCCTGATCCGATCCAATCCGTACATTCGGCTGGCGGGAATTTTCAGGAGTTTGAACGGAATGCCGCATATTTGTCGCTGTCGCTGGAGTGAGGTATTTAAAACAGTCATCGTTTGGAATATCTGGTCCGTGAAACCATAGAAATTGTACATATTCGAATATCCCACATAATAATTGCCTTTCGGGAACAAAACGGGCGGGATGAGAAATTCATTGATACGAATTCCGGCAGGGCCTACTTCCAAAGGTGAATAGTAATAAACGCCTTTGGTGATGGGCTTCAGGATGCCCTTTTTTTTGAGTTGGTAGATTACCTGGCGCACCGGGACGGACTGGCCAAACAGCTTTTCAAGCTGCTTGTTGGTGATGACCGTTGCCTTCTCGTATGAAAGACGAGCGACTATTTCGGATTCTCTTGGTCCCAATCTTGCCATTGTATTATTCTTTACGTATTACATTTCTGAAATGTATATCGCAAATTTTTATACAATACTTGAATATTGGTGTCAATCGAATTATTTATCGCAGAAACTGCCCTGCGAAACAAAGTTGTCCTACGCGGCGCGGGCTGGAAGCCCACGTTCCTATGCAAGCTAAAGCTTGAACTCTTACGAAGTGTGAATGCTTACGAATCCATATTATCGGACAATCCAGCGGCAACATCGGCGATGCAGCCCACTACGTGTTGCGATAAGACCGTGGTTTTGCTCATTTGCTGGCATCAAGGGGGCCGTGTTTTCAGAGGATTCCGAAATAGGCCTTGGCGTTGTTGAAGCAGATATTTTCCACCATTTGGCCCAGCAGCGGCAGGTCGTTCGGGAGCAGGCCGTTTTCGACGTCGCTGCCGAGGATATTGCACAGGATCCTGCGGAAGTATTCGTGCCGGGGATAGGACAGGAAGCTGCGGGAATCGGTGAGCATCCCGACGAAGCGGCTCAGGAGCCCTAGGTTGGAGAGGGCCTCGATCTGTTTTTGCATGCCGTCTTTCTGGTCGAGGAACCACCAGCCGCTGCCGAACTGCATTTTGCCGGGGATGCCGCCGCCCTGGAAGTTGCCGATCATCGTGGCAAGAACTTCGTTATCTTTGGGATTGAGATTGTACAGAATCGTCTTGGTCAGCATGTTATCGCGTTCGAGCCGGTCGAGGTACTTGGCCAGCGGCCGGGCGATTTCAAAATCGCCGATGGAGTCAAAGCCGGTATCCGGCCCGATGGCCGCGAACATCCGCGAATTGTTGTTGCGAATCGGGCCGATATGAAACTGCTGGACCCAGCCCTTTTGGTGGTTCATCCTGCCGAACTCAACCAGCATGGCGGACTTGAATTGATCGCACTCGGCCGGAGAAAGAGATTGCCTGGAACGGATTTTCAGGAAGATCGCCTTAATTTGGGCATCGGTGTAATCGGCGGCGCAGGGGCGTTCGATGCCGTGGTCGCTCATCCGGCAGCCGATTTCGTGGAAATAGTCCTGCCGCTTTTGGATCGCGGCCAGATAGCTGTCAAAATCCTTAATATCCATATCAATTGCCGCCGCCAGTTTATCGATCCATTCGTTCAATGCTTCGATGTTTTCGGCGGCTATGGCTTTGTCCGGTCGCCAGGTGGGCAGGACCTTGATCTCGAATCCGTCGGCGGCGATTTTCTTGTGGTGTTCGAGAGTGTCCAGCGGGTCGTCGGTGGTGCAGACGGCTCGAACATTCATTTTTCGCATGAGGTTGCGCGAGCTGTATTCGGGGCTGTTGAGCAGGGCACTTGATTTTTCGTAAATGGCTTTGGCGGTGTCGGGGTTGAGCAGATCCTCGATGCCGAAATACCGCCGCAGTTCGAGGTGGGTCCAGTGATAGAGCGGGTTTCGCAATGTATAGGGGACGGTTTGTGCCCATTTTTGGAACTTGTCCGGGTCGGAGGCGTCGCCGGTAATGTACTTTTCGTCCACGCCGTTGGCCCGCAGTGCCCGCCATTTATAGTGGTCGCCAGCCAGCCAGGCACGGGTGATGTTTTCGAACCGGATGTCGTCGGCAATCTGCTGCGGCGGCAGGTGGCAGTGATAGTCGAAAATCGGCATTTGGGCCGCGTGCTCATGGTAGAGCGTTTTCGCGGTTTTGGTTTGCAGCAAAAAATCCGGGTCCATAAAATTTTTCATCGGTTCGTCCTTTGTTTGAGACAAAGCCGGACGGGATTCGACGGCCCGGCTTACCCGACTTATTTATACTCTTGGGGGTTTTCAATTGTGGTCAGTATAACATGAGAACCGGGCCATGACAAGCACCGGCTTGCGGCGGCCCAAAGCATGGAAAAAGGCGGGTTTTGTACCAATGCTAACAGGGACAAGGCACGGCAGGTGTTGGGTGAGTTGATGGGGGAGTAGATTTATTATTTTTTTCTCAGTAATACTGTTCCGAGGGTAAGCAGAAATAGAGTGGCAGGTTCGGGGATAACCTGAAATTCAACAGGGGCACTTCGAAGAGAATAACCTGCTCCGCCTATAACCGAATGAGTCCCAATAGTAAGTGGATAAACCTGCATTTCGTTAAAGCCGTGAGACATCTCCCATGTTTTTGTTTCTTCGGGCAGAAAGGTCAGCTGCCGCACCACATGAGGGGCAGGACGATCAGCCCAATCGTAGATACCATCCATAATGTATGTCGTAAAATAAAAGCCTCCCCAAAGCGTTTCTGATGTTGAAGCAGAATTGAATACACTTATTGAGATATCTACGGATTCCCCAAGTTGATATGATTCCTTATCTGTGGTCACACTGATTTCAAAGGAGGCATATACTTGAAATGATAAAAACGCTGCAAAAACAACACTGATAAAAATGATATTTAGTTTCATCTTTTCCTTCTCACTAATATTGCTCCAAGGGCAAGGAGGAAGAGTGTAGCTGGCTCAGGAATTACAGTTCCTTCAATCACTAATATGGCAGAGTCAAGTCTTCCAGTTCCAGCCGAAACAACAGAATCCAAGGGATGGATAGTATCTCCAAACCATATTTCAATATTACTCTGTCCATCCAATAACTTTATCCAATCATCAGCATCGAGTTGAGAAGCCAAATCAAACGGTTCAGGATTGGGGTAGGTAGGTACACCCCCTGCAACATAAGCACGAGCATAATAATTATAAGGATCTGACTCATACAGTGATGCCACAAATTGAGAAGCATATATTCCACGCATACCTTGGAAAGCAGTAATTTCACCTGACCAGTCTAAATAAACATTGGATATCTCTGCAAATTCAACTCCAACATCGAAAGAGGCTGTCCAAGTTTCATGAAAAAGATAATCACCTTCACACTCGAATGGTAATTCAATAATCGTAGCATAAACTGAGGGGGCATATCCAACTGAAATGTAAATAGACAGGAGAAATAACCACTTCCTGAATTGCATTATCGTTTTCACCTTTTCTCTCTCCCTAAAGCCACTTATATTTTTATCCTACACAGGTTGTATTATATCCACTTTTTCAAGAAATAGCAAGTAGATTATAGGGCATATAAATATGCTCAAAAAAAAATAAAAGACAGCTTGTCTTTGACACTGGCGGGAAGCTGGGAGGAGTATACTTTGTTGGTGCACTTTTTGGTGCATACTGTGGAGTGGGGAGGTAGGAAATTATGTTAAGTTCCACAGAGAATAGACCGAAATAATACACAGATAAATCTGATCCGCGTTTGCGCCCTTATTTTGCGAGGTATGGCATACAATGAAAATTGAGACAAGAACAAAAGATGTTGTGAACGGGTTTGTGTGTTTGGCGTGCCTGATTCTGTGCGGGTGTTGGCAGGAACAATCTTATTGCATGAATAAAAGACAATACTTTGTTCCGCTGGAAGGATTCATCGATGCGGCAAACGGACCCGGGGAAATCGATGAACAATACAAACAGGAAGAGATAAAACGTTATGCTCGACTGGTCCATGACGCCCGGAACTATGTTCATCAGCATTCAACGGAACCGATGAAAAAAAATATCTCCCGAGGGAAACTTGTGATCGGGATGAATCAAAAAGAAGTATTGGCCTGTTTACACGCCGCACATTACAGGGAGGGTGTGCCGGTCCCTTCAAAGACATTCAACTCCAAATACGGCAAATATGAAACGTGGATCATCGGCGGCTCATCCGGCGATCAATCTTCTTATTCGCCTCCCCAATATGCTCTCGATTTCAATTGTTTCATTCTAACCGGCATTCATAAACCTTTGGATGCATTGGTGAAGACTTTATCTGAGTCCAACACTCCATGCAGCGGCAACACCTATTTCAAAGACGCCTATGAAGCGATGGGGAAAATGTGTTATGTTTCGCGTTCTTTTGAGGATGAGCTGTAAATGATGTTAAGACGTTGAGTTCTCTCTGAGAGACGGTTCTGACTAATGTTTTGGCCGGCCTGTTTCTGGCAACGTCTCCTGCATCTTTATTTCCATACGCCGAACTTGGCAGCATCGCTTTGGCCGTCAACGATCTGGACGCTGCCGAGGTGGGTGGTTTTGAATTTCGGGTCTTCGATCCACCATACCAATTCTTTGTCCGGGGTGACTTCGACTGTTTGAGTGCTATTGGTTTACAATAGATCCCCGAGTGCGAAACCAACCATGTCAAAAGTTGATCCATGCAAGAGTCTATTGTTGCCGTCTGGCCCCGCCGCCTACACCTCCACCGCCTTTGGCTCCGCCGCCCATGCCGCCCTGGGGCCCACCGGCACCGAAGCTGCCACCCATATTTTGACCGGAAGGATTCGCCTTCCCGTCTCGTTTTGCTTCAAAACCGGCAGCGCGTTTCTTGCACCTATCAATGGAAGATTGAGCAAAATTATTTTTACCGTTGATGATACTGTTAATAAATTGCACGGTATCTGAAGCATTTTCCTGGCTGGCCAGTTGTTTGAGCGTGTTTAATTCAGCAAGGCCCATTGTTAACTGTTGCTGCAGATCGGCTATTTGTGCCTTTTGTTTTCGGATTTCCCCGTTGTAATACGCTTTCTTAGCCGCATCGATGTTGGCGACCTGGGTAATGACTGGATTGTTATTTGAATCTTTCCGGCTGGGAGGGAGGACTCCGTTTTTTTCAATATACTGTTTTTCCTTATTTAACTGGTTGATTTTTCCATACACCGCGGCTTCTTTCAATTGGATCAATGCGTCAATCTTTTCAGTGGTTTCGACAGCATTTTCTTTAACGGCATATTCTTTGATAAGGTTCTGTTCGTTGACCGCTAACTTTTTTCGCTCATTCCAAAATAGAATATCTTCATCGACCTGGGCAATCCATCGCTTCTTTTGCTCTGCCGGCGTTAATGGTTTTGATGAGAGCGACGTTGATCTGCTTTGGGAAAGATTCATGGGTGGAGTCGGTAAACTGGGTGGTGTCGGCGGAGTTTTTCCTTGAGGTTGATTGAAACGATATTCATGCTGTTGTTTTTGGTACTTGGCGAAGTCTTCATGATACTTTTCCATGTCTTCCTGATACTGCTTAATCTCATCCGTAAGGGGTCCGGCGCCGGCCTGTGCGCCGGAACCGCCGCTTCCTCCTGCTCCGCCGCTTGTATAGCCGGTTCCGCCGCCGGAACTGCTGCTGCTTGTAAATCCTGCACCGCTGCTGCCTCCACCGGCCGCGGCCATAAAATAATTGCCTGAGGGATGCTTTTGCATGCAGGGCAACTCCATAGCCTTCAGGGTTGCCGGTTGTGTAAAAGCTTTCAATGCGGATTTACTGGCTGTTGGTTTTTTAACGGTTGTTTCTGCTGCATGCCCCCAGGAGATACTCAATGCCAATAGAATAATTGAAAACGCCCTGTACTTCATAATGACACCTCCATTCAATTAAATCAGTATCTTTTAT
>Ga0272441_10007259_pt1 | contig 18084 bp, 17 predicted proteins | sample SSMProp6N_FD_193582 | JGI IMG/M metagenome (GOLD analysis project Ga0272441, IMG submission 193582) | Marine sediment archaeal communities from Little Sippewissett salt marsh, Falmouth, MA, United States - SSM-Prop-6N | ecosystem: Environmental > Aquatic > Marine > Wetlands > Sediment ... | reverse complement strand
CGGGCCGATCCAGATACCATCGCCTGGGCGCAATCGATGCTGCAGCGGCCCGTGATCGATCACTGGTGGCAAACCGAAACCGGCTGGACCATTGCCGGCAATCCGGTTGGTCTTGGCATGCTGCCGGTCAAGACCGGATCACCGAGTGTTGCCATGCCCGGCTATGCCATCGATATCCTGGACGACGATGGTCATCCGCTCGGCCCCGGTACGCTTGGCAATGTCGTTGTCAAACTGCCGCTGCCGCCCGGCAACCTTCCCACATTGTGGAATGCCGACAAGCGCTTTGTCGACAGCTATCTCAGCGAGTTTCCAGGCTATTACAAGACGGCTGACGCCGGCTACATGGATGAGGACGGTTATCTCTTCATCATGGCGCGTACCGACGATATCATCAATGTTGCAGGACACAGGCTGTCAACGGGCGGAATGGAAGAAGCCGTTTCGTCGCATCCCGACATTGCCGAATGTGCCGTTGTCGGCATTGGCGACAGCATGAAAGGTCAGATACCGGCGGGATTCGTCGTTCTGAACAAGGGGGTCGCCAAGGAGGAGGCGGTCATCGAGGCCGAGATCGTTCATCTTGTGCGCGAGCGTATCGGTCCGGTTGCCGCGTTCAAGACGGTTCTCATCGTCGAGCGTTTGCCGAAAACGCGCTCCGGCAAGATCCTGAGGGCAACAATTCGCAAGATCGCCGACGCCGAGGCCTGGTCGATGCCGGCCACGATCGATGATCCGGCAATTCTGGATGAGATCAGATCGGCTTTGAACAGCCGTGGTATCGGGCTGAAACCGCCAGGCGCCTGATCCGATGCACAAGACCGGTTCAGGCTTCTTGTTGCCGGTTGACTGACAAGACGAGCCGCGTCAGGGTTTGTCATCCGTGAGAATGGAGAATGCTGTCATGGCGCTTGATGGGAAAGTCGCAATCGTCACGGGTGGCGCCAGGGGCATCGGTTATGCGATCGCACGGCGTTTTCTGAATGACGGCGCACGGGTCATGATCGCCGATATTGACGAAAAGGCTGGCGAGGTCGCGCTGGAAGACCTGCACAATCTTGGCGAACTCGCGTTCGTTGCGACGGATGTCGGCGAACGGCTCGATATTCACAATCTGATCGCCGCGACCATCGATGAATTCGGCGACATCGACATTCTCGTCAACAATGCCGGCATCGTGCATGCCGCCAGCTTTCTCGATGTCACCGAGGCCGATTTCGACCGGGTGATGCGGGTCAATGTGAAGGGGCCGTTTTTGTGCGGACAGGCCGTGGCGCGTTACATGGTCGACAAGGTCAATCGTGGCCAGCCGGCCGGCTCGATTGTCAATATCTCGTCGATCAACGCGCGCGTGGCGATTGTCGATCAGGTTCCTTATTCGGTTTCCAAGGGCGGTGTCACGCAACTGACCAAGGTCATGTCGCTTGCTCTTGCGCCATACGGCATTCGCGTCAATGCCATCGGACCCGGTTCGATCATGACCGACATGCTGGCCGGCCTGGCCAGCAATCGCGAGGCGACCAACCGCATTCTGTCGCGTACGCCGCTCGGACGTATCGGTGATCCTTCCGAAATCGCCGCCGTCGCTGCCTTTCTTGCCTCCGATGAAGCCAGCTATGTCACCGGCCAGACGCTTTTTGCCGATGGCGGGCGCCTGGCGCTGAACTACACCGTGCCGGTCCCCGATTAGGATTGACGCCTTTCGGTCGTCTGCGGACACCGCCAATCAAGACCCTGCCGTTGAATCCGTGGACGATCTCGTCTGGTGATCATGGCTGCCGGCGGGGCTGCCGGCGGGTCAATCGACCGTGTTCCGGTCAGGCCTTTGTGCCAAGGACAAGGCTCCTGACACAAAGCTGTCAGGAGGGGTATGACATGATGCAATTCTCGTCACAGGCTTTTCAGCAAAGGAGATGGCACAATGAATACCGATACTCAGGAAAAATCGACGACCGCGCCAAAGCATGCGATTGTCTGGTTCGAGATCCCGGTCAGCAACCTTGTAAAGGCCAGAAAATTCTACGAAACCGTGTTGAACACATCTCTCGACATTGAGGTGATGGGTCCCAACGAAACGGCCGTCTTCCACATCGCCGACCCGCAATCGGGTGTTGGCGGTCATCTTTATGAAGGCAAGCCGGCGCAGGACGGCAACGGACCGACCCTGCATCTGCCCGTCCCGGATGGTCTCGAAGTCGCCATGAAAAGGCTGGAAGAAAACGGTGGACAGCTTGTCTCGCCAATCATCGAGATCCCGGCCGGGCGCTTTGTCTATTGCAAGGATCCCGATGGCAACAGCATCGGTCTGTTTGGCTGAGACGTGTCTCATGCGTCGCGCCGACCGTCTGTTCCGGATCATTCAGTATCTGCGCGGTGGGCGTCTGGTCACCGCGCGAGGCCTGTCGCACAAGCTGGAGGTTTGTGAGCGAACCATCTACCGTGATATGGCCGATCTACAGGCATCCGGCGTTCCGATCGACGGCGCGGCGGGTGTCGGTTACATCATGCGCAAGGGTTTTGATCTGCCACCGCTGATGTTCAGCCGTGAAGAAATCGTTGCTCTGGTGACCGGCATTCGCCTTGTCGAGGCCTGGGGTGGATCGAGCATGCTGACATCAGCCAGGGAGGCCCTGGTCAAGATCGAGGCCGTCGTGCCGGATGATCTGCGTGACCGAATGGCTCGGATCGCCGTTTATGCGCCGGACTTCATGATGAGTGAGGTCGACCGGATTCATGTTGATGAGATCGAAAATGCCGTGGCCGCGCGCTGCGTCGTGGCCCTGCGCTATCTCGATGCGCAGGACAAGGCATCGGACCGAACGGTCTGGCCGCTTGGCCTGGTATTCTGGGGCAAGGTCTGGACGCTGGTTGCCTGGTGCGAATTGCGGGAGGATTTTCGCACCTTCCGGATTGACCGCATGCAGCGTGTTGACGTGCTGGAACGGCACTTTCGTGCCCGCAAGGGCCGTACCATGGCCGATTTCATGTCCCGACTGTGCATTCAGGATTGATGCCCGGCCTGATGGTCAGATCTTCTCGTCCGGATCGTCCCGCTTCATCGATTTCAGTTTTGCAAACACCGCGTCGGCATCGATATCCTGATCCTTTTCGGTCGAGATCGGATCATCAGGTTGCATGCTTTGCGTCTGTCCGGCCGGCACCAGCGTATCGTCAACCGCGGCATCGCTCTGCGCGGTCCGTCCCTTGGATGATTTTTTGACTTCGAGGTCGAGGTCGATCTGGCTGCACAGGCCAAGGGTTACCGGATCCATGGCAACCAGATTGGCGGCGTTCCAGTGCGTGCGGTTGCGGATTTGCTCGATGGTCGATTTCGTCGTGCCCACCAGCCGCGAGATCTGGGCGTCCTTGAGTTCCGGGTGATTGCGCACCAGCCATAAAATGGCGTTGGGACGGTCCTGCCGTCTCGACACCGGTGTGTAGCGTGGGCCCTTGCGTTTCGTTTCGGGCACGCGCACCTTGGGTTCGGCAAGCTTGAGACGGTGTGAATGGTCTGCCTCGGCGCGTGAAATCTCTTCACGTGTCAATTGTCCTGTCAGGACAGGGTCGAGCCCCTTGATGCCTTGCGATGATTCGCCATCGGCGATTGCCTTGACCTCGAGCGGGTGCAATTTGCAGAACTGGGCAATCTGGTCGAAGCTGAGGGCCGTGTTGTCGACAAGCCAGACGGCGGTTGCGGTTGGCATGAGCAATTGCTGGGCCATGAATACAATCCTTCTGTTGTCCGCGCCGACGCAGCGGGCCATGGGAGGCAACCAAGATTTCCATGAATTATGCGTGCTATAGCGGCAATGCGGTGCAAAAGCAAACATGCAGGCGCTGAATTGTGCCATCTGTGTCAATGGTCTAATTGCCTTGACATGATTGCCTGTTAAAAATGGCGATGATGAGTTGATGGCGCGCTCAGGCAGAGCGTCATGCGGTTCAAGCGGGAGGAGAGCCTTCATGTCGACCAAGATCCACACTGTTTCCGAGACGATCAAGTCAAGGGCATTGATTGACGCCGAAACCTATCGGGACTGGTATCAGGCCAGCATTACCGATCCGGAGCGTTTCTGGGGGGAACACGGCAAGCGCATCGATTGGTTCAAGCCCTATACCAGGGTCAAGAACACCAGTTTCGATGGCGACGTCTCGATCAAATGGTTCGAGGATGGCGAGACCAATGTCTGCTACAACTGTGTCGACCGGCATCTTGAAAAGCGTGGCAATCAGACCGCCATCATCTGGGAGGGTGACGATCCCAAGGAAGACCGGAAGATCACCTATAACGAACTCCATGAGCATGTTTGCCGTCTTGCCAATGTCCTGAAGACCAACGGCGTCGACAGGGGCGACCGCGTCACCATCTACATGCCGATGATCCCCGAAGCCGCCTATGCCATGCTGGCCTGTACCCGTATCGGCGCGATCCATTCCATCGTGTTTGGCGGCTTCTCGCCCGATGCATTGGCGGGCCGTATCGCCGATTGTGAATCCACCTTCGTGATCACCGCCGATGAGGGCCTGCGGGGCGGCCGCACCATTCCCCTCAAGGACAACACCGACAAGGCCGTCGCGATTGCTGCGAGGAACGGCGTGAGCGTGGAGAACGTGCTGGTCGTGCGTCGTACGGGCGGCAAGGTGGAGTGGAATGACGGTCGTGATCTGTGGTATCATGTCGAAATGGCGAAGGCTTCGCCTGCATCCGAGCCCGAGAAGATGAAGGCGGAAGACCCGCTTTTCATTCTCTATACGTCGGGATCGACCGGAAAGCCGAAGGGGGTGCTGCACACCACCGGCGGTTATCTCGTCTATGCATCGATGACCCATCAATATGTCTTCGACTATCATGACGGCGACATATACTGGTGCACGGCCGATGTCGGCTGGGTGACGGGCCACAGTTACATCGTCTATGGACCGCTGGCCAATGGCGCGATCACGCTGATGTTCGAAGGTGTTCCGAATTATCCGAGTCCGGCGCGTTTCTGGCAGGTGGTCGACAAGCACAAGGTGAATATTTTCTACACGGCGCCGACGGCCATTCGGGCCCTGATGGGGGCCGGTGACGAGTATGTCGAGGAGACCTCGCGGGCTTCGCTGAACATTCTGGGCTCGGTGGGTGAACCGATCAATCCCGAGGCCTGGGAATGGTACTATGAGGTGGTCGGCGACGAGCGCTGCCCGATCGTCGATACCTGGTGGCAGACGGAGACGGGCGGTATCATGATCACGCCGCTGCCTGGTGTCAGCGTTTTGAAACCGGGATCGGCGACCAAGCCGTTTTTCGGCGTTCAGCCGCAGCTGGTCGATAATGAGGGAAAGGTTCTCGATGGCGTTGCCGACGGCAATCTGTGCATCATCGATTCCTGGCCGGGGCAGATGCGCACGGTCTATGGCGATCACCAGCGTTTTGTGCAGACCTATTTCTCGAACTACAAGGGCAAATATTTTACCGGTGACGGCTGTCGGCGTGACGAAGACGGCGATTACTGGATCACCGGTCGTGTCGATGATGTCATCAATGTTTCTGGTCACCGGATGGGAACGGCGGAGGTCGAATCGGCACTGGTCTCGCATGACAAGGTTTCCGAGGCAGCGGTCGTCGGCTATCCGCACGATATCAAGGGTCAGGGCATCTATTGCTATGTGACGCTGATGGCCGGTGAGCAGGCGAGCGACGATCTGCGCAAGGAGCTCGTCACCCATGTGCGCCAGGAAATCGGCCCGATCGCCTCGCCCGACAAGCTGCAGTTTTCGCCCGGATTGCCGAAGACAAGGTCTGGCAAGATCATGCGTCGTATCCTGCGCAAGATCGCCGAGGACGATTCCACAACGCTGGGTGATATTTCGACGCTGGCCGATCCGGCGGTGGTCGACGATCTCATCGCCAACCGGCAAAACAGGCGTGATTGAAAAGGCTCTCTGGCGCTCCGCCATCGCAGCGTTCGGGTACTTGCCCCGGGCTATCATTGAAGACCGCACGATCTGCTGAAAATCCCTGATCTGCGGTTCCATTGCACGGTTGCGCCGACACGGCCCTGCGGCTGCGAGGTCCTGTCCGAGCGCGTACCGGGGCTGATCGTGGCGAATTCGGGTGGTGGGCGGTTCTGAGCAATCGGCAAGGCAGCCATGGGGAACCTTGCCAGCCAAGCAATACGCAGGATGTACACCACCGCCGCCGACTCGATGGTCGCCCGTCGCCCATGCGGCCAGCCGTTGAATGTCGAAAATGATGTCGTTGCGCCCCTACCCCCCCTCCGGGTAGCAGGGCGCAACAGATCTCAACCGGCAAGGTAGGTTTGAAACCATGCGATCATGCGCTGTTCGGCGAGCATGGCAGCAGCCTCATCGTAGCGCGGCGTGGTGTCGTTGTGAAAGCCATGATTCACGCCAGGATAGATGTGGATCTCATAGCGCTTGTCGTTTTCTTCCATCGCTTTCTGGAAGGGCGGCCACATGGCGTTGATCCGCTTGTCAAGCGCGGCAAGCTGGATCATCAGAGGCGCCTCGATCCTTGCCACCTGATCGGCGGCGGGGAATGAGCCATAGAAAGGCACGCCCGCTGCCATCTCCGGATAGGCCGCGGCCAGCCTGCTGACCACGCCGCCGCCATAGCAGAAGCCGGTCGCGCCCACCTTGCCGTTGGTGCCTTTGAGCGCCTGGAGATATTCGAAGCCCGCAAAGAAGTCGTTGAGAAGCGCGGCCTGGTCGAGACTCCGCTGCATCGTGCGGCCTTCGTCGTCGTTGCCCGGGTAGCCGCCAAGCGAGGACAGGCCGTCAGGGCCCATGGCGACGAACCCCGCCTTGGCGAGGCGGCGGACCACGTCGCGGATATAGGGATTGAGGCCGCGATTTTCGTGGACGACCAGGACGGCCGCGGGCGGGTTGTCGGCATCGATGTTCGCCGGACGCACGAGATATGCCGTGATGTCGCCGGTACCGTCCGGGCTCGGATAGGTGATGTCTTCGCCCTGAATGTCCGGATCGTCTTCGGCGACCTGCTGGGCGAGAGCATAGTTCGGCGCCAGCGTGCCAAGAATTGCGGCGGCGCTGAGCCCGCCCACGGCCCACTTGCCGGCTCGGTCAAGAAACTCGCGCTTCGAGATCTTTCCGTGCACGTAGTAGTCGTAGAGGTCGAGAAGTTCCTGGTCGAAATCGGCTGCGGTCAGGCGGTGCTGCGGGGTCTGGTCGTTCATCGAGAATTCTCCCTGTCGCTTGTCAAATCAACCTATCATGTGAACAACGACCCGCCACACATGTTTTCGATTTTCTCTCAAGCAGCGGCTCGGCAGAATGATGTCTGATCAACGAGGCAGGATCAGGGGTTCGTCCGGTACCTTGTATGCGGCCGCGAAGAAGTGACTGCTAAATGCCCGCCCCTTGCGAAACCATCTTCATCGCGCTGTACGCGCGGCTCTCGGCGCTGAACACCGAAGCGGCTCGCCAGTTCCGATACCGTTGCCTCGCCTTCAGGGCTTCCAGGGCGACCTTCGCCTTGATCCAGATTGCGCAAGGTCAAGACAGATGCAATGGTGAATGGGCACCGGCCAGGGGATAGAGGTCGGTTTTGCCATCGGCGTTTTCGGGCACGGCACATGGGTGGAAAGGAAATTTTTTGGATATCACTCACATCATCGCGTTCAACCTTGCCTTGCTTGCCGCATTGGTCAGTCCGGGTCCGGCCATGATCTGCGCAATGCAGGCCAGTCTCAGCCATGGTCGTGCCGCTGGCACGAAGGTCGGTCTCGGCCTGGCGACAATTGCCTCCGTCTGGGTTGTGCTCGCGCTTTTCGGTTTTGATGTCCTGTTTGAAATCTATCCGTGGCTCTATTTTGGTGCAAAGATCGTGGGCGGTGCCTATCTGATCTACATTGCCTTCATGATGTGGAAGCATGCCTCAGATGGCCTGCATCAGGAATCGAGAGTTATTCGCCGGCCGTTTGTGCACGGTGCCCTGATAAATCTGCTCAACCCGAAATCCGTATTGTTCGGGGCGGCCATGCTTGTCGTCATTTTCCCGCCGGGAATGTCTCTGCCACAAATCCTGTTTGTTGGCGCAAATCAACTCGTGGTGGAAAGCATGTTCTATGCTTTCATTGCCTTTGGTTTCAGCACCCGAACCATGGCCGGGGGATATTTACGGGCAAAAAAATATATCGACAGAATGGCGGCGATGATCATCGGCATTCTTGGTCTGAGGCTGATCTGGAGCCGGTAAGCCTTTCTCGAGGCGTCTTTGGCCCGCGCTTGTATCGATCAGGACGGATGTTCTAACCGCTCTTGCGAATGGTGAACCGATGGCCATGCGGGGTCTCTTCACAGGCCATGAGATCATGGCCCGCCTCATGGCAGAAATGCGGGATGTCAATCACGGCCAGGGGATCACTCGTCTCGATGATCAGCACCGTGCCGGTCTTTTCGCCGGCGAGCCGCTTGCGGGTCTTGAGCACCGGAAGCGGGCATTTGAGACCGCGCAGGTCGAGGGTGATCCGGTCTTGCCGGTCCGGCACGGAACGCTTCACGCGTGACGATCGGCAAACGGATCGCGTATCGGTGTCATGCCACTACCAGATTTTCCAGAACGGCTTGTCGTCATCCGCCGTCGCATCCCTCGATGTCACGACAATCGTCGTTTCTGGTTGCGATGCACCCGGGTTTGCCGGATCGATTTCGCTGCTTGCCTGCGGTCTGTCCTCGATTTCGGGCTGTGAAATCTGCCGGGCTGATGGTGCTGGCGCGTCGGCAATCGATGACATGGTTTCCTGGGCATTGCGCTCTTCGCTTGCCTCTTCGTCCGATCCGCCAAGGAAACCGGGAAGGCGCGCGGTGATCGGCGCAAAGGCCGATGCGACGGCCTGTGTTCTTTGTTCGGCGCGAATGGCGGCAAGACGCTTGGCTTCCGCCCTTGCGATACGGCGTTCTTCCGCCTCGATTTCCCTTTGTTCTTGCTTTTCAAGCCGCGCAACCTCGGTTTCGAAGGCCTTGTTCCAGTCGGACTGATAGGCCTTGTAGGCAACACTCAGGGTCTTGGGCGTCGAGGAGGGCGGGCAGCTTGCATTGGGAATGAAGGATGCGTTTCTTTTCTCCGGTATCTGATCGAAGACATACTGCCTGTCACAGACATCCACTTTTGGCGGGCGCTTGGTGATTTCGAAATGATCATAACCGACCTTCAGCATTTCCCAGAAAGCGAAATGCTCGTTGTCACGGTGACGCGCCATGTTTTCCGGCGTCATGCGGAAGGGAAAGGCCTGAATCTGAAAGGCGCGCTGACCACCACGAAAGGATTCACGCGCGAAGGCGTAAATCTCCAGAATCTGCTCATCGGTCATCGAGTAGCATCCGGCCGATGAGCAGGCCCCATGCACCATCAGATGCGAGCCCGTACGGCCGTGCGAGCGGTCATAGGCATTGGGAAAACCGATGTTGAAGGCCAGATAGTAGTTCGAATTCGGGTTCATCTGATGGGGGCGAACGGTGTAGAAACCTTCCGGCGCCTGGCGGTCACCTTCCTTGAATTTCGGTCCCAGATTGCCGGACCATTTGCAGATCTCGTAATCGGCAACCTTGTCATAGGTGCCGTCGCGCTTTTCCTTCCAGATCTCAAGGATGCTTTCTTCCTTGAAAATGCGAACGAAAACAGGCGAACGCACCTGCATGTCGAGCGCTTCCATGCGATTGACGATTTCGGTCGGCAAAGGGTGTTCGACCTTGTTCGCGACAACCGTTTCCAGACCCTCCTGACAGGCCGTCAATGCCAGGGCAAAGGTTGAAATCAGCAAAACACGACGAAAGCTACGCATATGAATCAAATTCCCGCTTTGGTCCGAAATACATGCCTGCAATGCCATTACAGGCAGCAACTTGGCTGAAACTGATCATGCTCGATGTCATCAATCCGCCTGAACCCCTGAAATCACGGCTCAATTTACCCCTGTCATGGTTCACAAATCCTTTACACGGCGCCATGCCTCGGATTGTATTTCACGCTGCAGGGCCCAAGCCTGCGGACATTTCGCCCATGGTTTCCGATACTGCGCCCATGGCTGCAAATATTGCGAAATCAATCGCAACCTGAAAATCACACATTCGGAAAGCTGCAAGAATGAGGTTTCTTTAAGGCCGTGAGGCAAAGCCGTGCGATTTGAAAACCGGTGTGGCCATCTTGTGACATTGCGCCGGGAAATGAGATGAATGCCAGGGTCGCACAAGCGGCACTGCGATCAGTCGCTCTCAGAGCTCCTGGCCGATCTTGAGGAATTTCTGTCGCCTTTCGTCCCGAATGCTGTTGCCGTCCAGTCCGGACAGTTGCGACAGCGCCGCCGAAATCGCAGCGCCGGTGCTGGAAATCGTTGCCTGCGGATCGCGATGCGCGCCGCCAACCGGCTCTGCTATGATGGCATCGATGATGCCGAGCTGCATGAGGTCCTCAGCGGTGATCTTCATGCTGGTCGCGGCATCGCGGGCGCGCGTTGCGTCGCGCCACAGGATGGAGGCAGCGCCTTCCGGCGAGATGACGCTGTAGATGGCGTGTTCCAGCATGAGGACGCGATTGCCGGTTGCAATCGCGATCGCCCCGCCCGATCCGCCCTCACCGATGATGACGGATATGATCGGTACCTTGACCGCCAGGCATTTTTCAGTCGATCGTGCGATGGCCTCGGCTTGTCCGCGTTCTTCGGCGCCCACCCCCGGATAGGCGCCGGCCGTATCGACAAGCGTGAGGATCGGCAGGTCGAAACGCTCCGCCAGTTCCATGATCCGGATGGCCTTGCGATAGCCTTCGGGCCGTGCGCTGCCGAAATTGTGACGCAGGCGCGATTTCGTGTCATGGCCCTTTTCCTGACCGATAATGGCGATCGGCTGGCCTTCAAATCGGCCAAATCCGGCCTGAATGGCTTCATCCTCGGCAAATTTCCGGTCGCCGGCCAGGGGTGAGAACCCGTCGATGAGATGATCGACATAATCGACGAAATGCGGACGTCTCGGGTGACGCGCGACCTGTGTCTTCTGCCAGGGGGTGAGCTTGGCGTAGATATCGCTGATCGCATCCTTGACGCGTGCTTCGAGCTGGCTGATCTCGTCTGCCGTGTCAACACTTTCGTCCTCGCCGGCAAGTGTCTTCAATTCACGGATCTTGCCTTCAAGGTCGGAGATCGGCTTTTCAAAATCGAGATAATTGTGCATGTTTGCCGCTGTTTGTGCTCAAGCCGATATGGATCGACATGCCGAGCGTATCGGGGGATGCGTGTAAGGGTTCAGGAGTTCGAAAGGCTTTCTCAAGGTGATTTTCGGTTCATCCGTCTCATGCAAACCGTTTTATCGTGATGCTTTTTTCTGTGGCACTGTCGCAGGATGTCATGGTCTCGTCCGGTTACTCACCCGTTTTTTGCCGTTTTGCAAGAGGGTGGTGGGTGGCCACCAGACGCTGAAGATGATCCTGTAACACATGGGTATAGATCTCGGTCGTTGCTATATCCGAATGACCGAGCAATTCCTGCAAGGTCCGCAGATCGGCGCCGTTTTGCAGCAGATGGCTGGCAAAGGCATGGCGAAGGACATGCGGAGACACGGATTTCGGATCCAGCCCTGCGCGCGCTGCCAGCGCTTTGAGATCACGCGCAAAGACCTGTCGGGCCAGATGCCCTTCAGCGCTGTCGGCCGGAAACAGAAATCCGCAAACCGTCGCATTTCTGGCCGACAGGCCTGTTTTCGGCCCATCCTTGTCCGCGCTCTTGCGTGAGCGGGAAGCCTGACGCGCACGCGCTGCCTCGTGATAGGTGCCAAGTGCCCGTCGCGCCGCACCGGTCAGCGGAACAAGTCGTTCCTTGTTGCCCTTGCCGCGAATGATGAGATGGTCGCGCTCGCGGGCAAGCACGGAGGCGGGCAGGCAAACAGCCTCGCTGACACGCATGCCTGTGGCATAGATCAGTTCCAGAATGGCCAGCAAACGGGTCCGCCTGTATCTTTCGGCCGTGCTCAGCTGTGGTGCGTTGGCTTCCCGTTCCGCTGTTTCGAACAGTTGCGCGACCGTCTCGACGGACAGGCTCTTGGGCAGACCGCGGCGCGTCTTTGGCATGTCCAGTTCGGCGGCCGGATTGTCGTGCCGGATGCCTTCAGCGAAAAGAAAGCCGAAGAACTGCCGCAGCGAGGAGAGTTTTCGAGCCTGCGAGGAAGGGGCGAGTTTGCGCCGTGTCAGATCTGCCAGATAGGCCGCCAGTGTCTTGGGCGACGCCGCTTCCAGAAAAACGCCATCGGTTTGCGCGCAGTAGCGGGATGCGTCACACAGATCACGCTCATAGGACAACAGCGTGTTGGCCGCCGCCCCGCGTTCGGCGCTCATCATTTCCAGAAATGCATCGATACGCGCATCGGCGTGCGAGAACCTGACGTGGGACGACGGGCGCCGCTGTGGCATGACCTATGGCTCCAGTCTCAGCCGGTCGGCAGGCACGCGTACCGTAATTTCCCGCTCCCTGGGATCGACATAATGGACGAGGGCAAACATGCCACCATAAATGAGACCGGCAATGACGGCGCAGAAAACGAGTAGGCGCAACAGCGTCGGCATTTTTGTTTTTGAAACTCCTGCCTGTTGGCAACGGCCGCCCGTTTCGAGCGCTTTATGGGCAAGCTTTGGGTCAAGGGCAAGCATTTCGCGTAGCCGCTCCGGTCATTTGCTGGAAAACCTTGACCCTTGCTGCCATTTGGCCATAGAGCCCTTGATTGTTTTATGAATGTGATCGGGGCGTGGATTTTTATTCTGATGCATTTTCACGTCCCTTTGCCCTAATTGTCAAAAGGTGAAGGCTTGCACAGACGGTGATCAGGGCGGGAAGACGCGATGGGAGGCGACACAGCGACGATTGGCCAGCGCGACATCGAACGCGCCCGCCGGGCCATCGACGCACGCTGTCTTGTTTTTGTCGGCATGATGGGCTCAGGAAAATCCGTGATCGGACGGCTGACCGCCGAAGCGCTTTCGATGCCTTTCGTCGATTGCGACAGCGAGATCGAGACGGTCTCGCAAATGTCCATTGACGATCTGTTCAAGACCTATGGCGAGGCGGAATTCCGGGCCCTGGAAGCGCGGGTGATGAACAGGCTCCTGCAGTCGGGCGCCAAGGTCATTTCGACGGGGGGCGGCGCATTCGTGCAGCCAAGGACGAGAGCGGCCATAAAGGCGCGTGGTCTGTCCGTCTGGCTGAAGGCCGATCTCGAAGTGTTGTGGGAGCGTGTGCAAAAACGCAATACGCGGCCCTTGTTGAAGACCGCCAATCCGAAAGATACGCTGAAGGCATTGCTTGAGGCGCGCGCACCGGCCTACGCCATGGCCGACATCACCGTGCAATCGCGCAATGTGGCCAAACAGACGGTGGTGGCGCAGGTGATCGCCGCAATCGCAAACACATACCGAAAAGACAGCCTGTCATGAAGCAACCGACATTGCCGATCGCGACGCAAGGACTTTCATCGCGCGAGGACCCGGCCGTGTCGCAGCGGACCGGCAGGACCGTGCGTGTCGCCCTGGGCAACCGCGCCTATGACATCATGATTGCTGTCGGGCTCATGGGCATGATCGGCGAGAGGATCGACGCCGTTTTGCCGGGCGCAAGGCTGGCCGTCGTCACCGACGAACAGGTCGCAGAACACTATCTTGCCGTTGTCATGTCCTCGCTCAAGCAGGCCGGCATCGATGCGACTAGCGTCGTTCTGCCTGCCGGTGAAAGGACCAAGAGTTTCGCCAGTCTCGAACATGTCTGCGATGCGTTGCTGGCGGCGCAACTGGAGCGCGGCGATGCCGTCGTTGCGCTTGGCGGTGGTGTCATCGGCGATCTTGCAGGCTTTGCGTCCGGAATCATCAAGCGCGGCATGCGCCTTGTGCAAGTCCCGACATCGCTTCTGGCGCAGGTCGATTCCTCCGTCGGCGGCAAGACCGGTATCAACACCGCGCACGGCAAGAACCTGATCGGTGTCTTTCATCAGCCGGACCTGGTGCTGATCGATCCCGATTGCCTGGACACGCTGGCGCCGCGTGAATTCAGGGCCGGTTATGCCGAAGTGGTCAAATACGGTCTGATCGATCAGCCGGAATTCCTTGCCTGGCTCGAAGACAGCTGGATGGATATCTTTTCCGGCGGTCCGGCCCGCATCGAGGCAATCGCAAGAAGCTGTCAGGCCAAGGCCGCCGTCGTTGCCGCGGATGAACGCGAGCAGGGTCAAAGGGCGCTGCTCAATCTCGGCCATACTTTCGGCCATGCCCTGGAAGCGGCGGTCGGCTATGACAGCGCGCGCCTTGTTCATGGCGAAGGCGTGGCCATCGGCATGGTGCTTGCGTATCGCTTTTCCGCTCGCATGAATCTGGCCTCGCCGGATGATGCCGAGCGGGTTGAACGGCATTTGAGAACGGTTGGCCTGCCGACGAAACTGTCCGATATTCCCGGGGATCTGCCGGACGCCAGCCGTCTTCTCGATCTCATCGGCCAGGACAAGAAGGTCTCCCGCGGGCGCCTCACATTCATTCTGACGCATGGCATTGGCCAGGCCTTCATTGCCGATGATGTGGCACCCGATGCGGTGCGCGGATTTCTCAGTGAAACTATGGAGCCGGTATGATGGAAGCTGTCACGGCCTTCTTTTCCGAATATGGGTTCACCATTGTCGTGATCCTGTCACTGATCTGCCTGTCGGGCTTTTTTTCCGGTTCAGAGACCGCACTGACGGCGGCATCGCGATCGCGCATGCACACGCTGGAAGTCAATGGTGAAACGCGCGCCGGTCTTGTGCAGTCACTGATCGAGCGCCGTGACCGTCTGATCGGCGCGCTTTTGATCGGCAACAATCTTGTCAACATTCTCGCATCCGCGCTGGCCACCAGCCTGTTTTTGAAATTGTTCGGCGATGCCGGCGTGGCCTGGGCGACGCTGGCCATGACGGTGATGCTTGTCATCTTTGCCGAAGTCCTGCCGAAAAGCTGGGCGATTTCAGCGCCTGACCGGTTCGCGATCTTTGTCGCCCCGATCGTGCGACCCTTTGTCAGTCTGGTCGGTCCGCTGTCGAGCGGCGTCAACTGGCTGGTCAGGCGTATCCTGGCCCTGATTGGCGTCAATCTGTCGGACGAAGATTCCCTGCTGACGGCACATGAGGAGCTACGCGGCGCCGTCGATCTGCTTCACCGTGAGGGATCCGTGGTCAAGGCCGATCGCGATCGGCTGGGCGGCATTCTCGATCTTGGCGAGCTCGAGGTCTCGGACATCATGATCCACAGAACGTCGATGCGTGGCATCAGCGCCGATGATTCGCCGGAAACGATCGTCAAGGCCGTGCTTGACAGCCCCTATACGCGCATGCCCTTGTGGCGTGGCGCGACGGACAATATCATCGGCGTGTTGCATGCCAAGGATGTGCTGCGCGCGCTTGTCGGGGCCGGTAACGATCCCTCGAAGGTCGATATCGTCAAGATCGCTCAAAAACCCTGGTTTGTTCCCGATACCACCAATCTGAACGATCAGCTCAATGCCTTTTTGCGTCACAAGTCGCATTTTGCGATTGTCGTCGACGAATATGGCGAGGTGGAAGGTCTCGTCACGCTGGAAGACATTCTCGAGGAAATCGTTGGTGATATCGCCGATGAGCACGATATCGAGATACAGGGTGTCCATCAGGAGGCCGACGGATCGGTTGTCGTGGACGGCAGCGTGCCGATTCGTGATCTCAACAGGGCGCTGGACTGGAACCTGCCGGATGAGGAAGCGACGACGATTGCCGGTCTCGTGATCCATGAATCCCAGACCATTCCGACGGAAAAGCAGGCCTTCACATTTCACGGCAAGCGCTTCATCGTCATGAAGCGCGAAAAGAACCGTATCTCGCGGCTGAGAATTCGCCCCTTGTTGGCGGGCGAAGACAAGGCATTATGAGAACACGGGGCATGATGAGAAGACAGGCTATGCCGGGGAAAGGGCATCATGAAATGAAGGGCACCGTTTACCAGCGCACGGGCTCGCCTGGCGCTGCTGGTTCGACGGCCAGCGCATGAACACCTGATGCCAGTTCTGCCTTCAGGGTTTCATTGACGGCGCGGTGTCTTTCGATACGCGATTTGCCGGCGAAGCTCTGCGACATGATGCGTACCCGGAAATGGGTTTCGCCTGCGCCGTCAAAACCGCCGGCATGGCCGGCATGCAAATGGCTCTCATTGATGACGTCAAGCCGGTCCGGCTTGAAAATGTCCTGCAGTTTTTTCTCGATGGCCGCCTGAACGCTCATATGTCGTTGTCCCGATTGTATCCTGGTGCGGTGAATTTGAAATTCGCATCATTGTATCAACGGCTTCGTATCAACGGTTTGCGAAGGGAAGTTCAAATTCGTAAACCGCACTCAAAACATAGACTTGCGCGTCACCTTTTTGAATCTGAAGTTCGTTCTGTGTGCGCTGAAAAATGAGACGAACTTCAGATTCAGGTGACTGGTTGCATGTGACATAATGGCTTTCATGTCTTGAGGAAATTCGAAAAGGGGCAAGACTCCGTTTCAAGCGGAGTTTTTCAAGCGCGAACTTTTTTCCGAAATGGTTCGCTCAAGCAGAAATCACGAAATATGCTCAATCGTGTCGTCTGTCATGTTTTCACGTTGCCCGACGGCCCATGACAGTATGAACGCGGTAAAAACAGGCCATCAGCCGCACGCCCATGATCGGCTATCTGGCTCGGATGACGGCAGGCATGATGACAACACAGCTACGCAAACCGGAAATTTCCTGAAATCATGTTGATTGAGGCCTGTTTTCAGACCTTGTCAATCCTTGTTCCCTGTCTTTGATGTCGCCATAATTGGAGCATGAAATTGGATTCGAAACTTTTTGACCGGATTCGCGTCAAGCCGAAAGCGAGAGCGCACGCCGAAAAGAGCGGGCCTGTATGCCAGTGGGATGGCTGCAAGGAGAAGGGAGTGCACAAGGCGCCGGTTGGTCGTGATGCGGAAGACCAGTATTTTCTGTTCTGTGTCGATCATGTGCGTGAGTACAACAAGGGGTACAATTATTTCTCGGGTCTTTCCGATGGCGAGATCGCGCGCTATCAGAAGGAGGCACTGACGGGAAACCGGCCCACCTGGACCATGGGTGTCAACAAGACGGCAAAAACTGGCCCGATGTTTTCGCAGATGCGTTCGGGATCGGCTGCCTCGCAGGCCCGCATTCGCGATCCGTTCGGGTTCGTCGAGGAAGGTCAGCGTCGGCGCCGGCGATCGCAACCGCGTATGAGAAAACTCAAGACGCTTGAGGTCAAGGCTCTCGATACGCTTGGCCTTGGCGCCGAAGCGACCGCGCAGGATATCAAGGCGCGCTACAAGGATCTGGTCAAGCGGCATCATCCCGATGCAAATGGCGGTGATCGCGGATCCGAGGAGCGTTTTCGTGAAGTCATTCAGGCCTATCAATTGCTGAAGCAGGCCGATCTCTGCTAATCGGAGCCTGAAAAGACCGTCAACCTGGCCAGTGCCGTAAAATCGGGTCACAGGACAAGCCTCATCAGCGGGTTCGACAGCGATGTCACTCGCACCGGAGATACAATGAACAAAATCAACATCGATATCGCGCAATCGCCCGACACCAGTATTTCGGTCCGTGACGCATTTGGCATCGATACCGATCTCAAGGTGCCGGCCTATTCGGCGTCGGACGCTTATGTTCCGGATTTCGATCCGGACTACATATTCGACCGTGATACGACGCTTGCCATTCTTGCCGGATTTGCCCACAACCGCCGCGTCATGGTTTCAGGCTATCATGGTACGGGAAAGTCGACCCATATCGAACAGGTAGCCGCCCGTCTGAACTGGCCCTGCGTGCGGATCAACCTCGATAGTCATGTCAGCCGTATAGACCTCGTCGGCAAGGATGCGATCGTTGTCAAGGAAGGGGTTCAGGTCACGGAGTTCAAGGATGGCATGCTGCCCTGGGCCTATCAGCACAATATCGCGCTTGTCTTCGATGAATATGACGCAGGGCGTCCCGATGTCATGTTCGTCATTCAGCGGGTGCTGGAATCCTCCGGCCGCCTGACCCTGCTCGACCAGAGT
>Ga0272441_10007258_pt1 | contig 18091 bp, 12 predicted proteins | sample SSMProp6N_FD_193582 | JGI IMG/M metagenome (GOLD analysis project Ga0272441, IMG submission 193582) | Marine sediment archaeal communities from Little Sippewissett salt marsh, Falmouth, MA, United States - SSM-Prop-6N | ecosystem: Environmental > Aquatic > Marine > Wetlands > Sediment ... | reverse complement strand
GGCGGGCTACATTCCCATTCCCATGCCGCGACGGCGCATCCGCCGCAGCTTCCTGCGCAGCTTCATCCGCATGCCGAACCGCATGCCGCGCATGGCGTCGGGACGCACGCCGCGCATGCCAAGGCGTATGCCGTGGGGGCCCACGCCGCGCATGCCAAGGCGCATGCCGCGGGGGCCCACGCCGCGCATGCCGAAACGCATGCCGTGGGGGCCCACGCCGCGCATGCCGAAACGCATGCCGCGGGGGCCCACGCCCGGGCGCATACCGCGACGCCATCTTCGCCGCATCTGCCGCAACTTGTTCCGGTAGGCGGGCCGCTTGGCCCAACGAGCCCGACGCTTCAGGGCGTGCTTCCGCCAGATCATGCGCTTGGCCATGTTGCGCTTGGCGCGCTTCATCCGGCGCTCCTGCCACTTCTTGTGTCGATACCAGGTCTTGTTCCGACGCATCAGGGACGCGGCCATGAGCTTGCGGCGCTTGCCGCGGTACATGGGACGCCGATACAGGGGACGCTTCCACCCGGCGATGGCGACGCGCTGACGGCGCATCCTCCGGCGCAGCCTGTGCTTTCTGTAGAACTTGGGGATCTTGATCTTCAGCTTGGGTGCGAGCATCCGCCCCTCGGCGTGGTGCAGGTAGTAGGCCCGGCGAAGCCGCTTGATCCGCCGCCGCTGCCGCATGCGGCGTTTGTACCGCCGCACCTGCCACTTGCCCCGCATGCCGGCGATGCGCTGGTAGCGTTTGAGCACCGCCTGCCTCACCTCAGCATTGGTCTTGTACACGCCGCCCTCGATCCGCCCGGCCAGCAGGCTCAAGAGGTAGGCGTGGGCATAACGCCGGCCGTGGGTGAGCCGCAGATGGGCCCGCACGGCACCCTGGGTGTCCAGGTGCGCCGCCAGCTGGGGCTGGATCTTCTTGTAGACCGCGGGCTTGTTGGTCTTCTCGGCGTCGTTGACCTGCTTCTCCAGGCCCTCTTCCGCCTGGCTGTTCTTGTCCTCGGCGTTCTCGAGGGTCATGGCGTCGTTGTTGAGCTGCTCCACGGCACCGGAGTGCAGCTTGGCGATAGCGTCCGCCTGCTTCGCCGCGGCCTGATCCTCAGCCTCGAGCCACTCGTCCCAACCCGCCTTCTCAGGGGAGTAGGCCGTCGGAGGCGCAGCCGCTTTGCCCATGGGTACCACCACCACCTTGCCAGCGGCGAGCGCCAAGGGCTTGGCGTCCACCTTGGCCACCGGGGTCAAGGAGACCTTGCCCTCCTCCACGGCCACCCGGACATTTCCCGACAGGCCCACGCCGATGGCCAACACGGTGCCCTGCACCGCCACGGCCGCGCTGGGCGTATAGATGGAGAAGGCGCCCTGGCCCTCGGTACGCTCGCTCACGTCGAACCGGGCCGCCCCCGCCATGACGGTGACAGAGGGCGACGGGTTCTTGATGGCCGCCGAGGTGTTGAGCGTGATGGCCGACTCGGGCGTGAGCTCCACGGAGGAGTTGTCCCACAGGGCCAGCGATGCCTCACCATCCTTGCCCACGCGCAAAGAGTCCTTGGCGAAGACCTTGGTGTCGTTGGCCGCGGCCTTGAACTCGGACTGGCCGGCGCGACGCACCTCCACAGCCCCCTTGACTCCGGAGAGCACGCCCTCGGGTACGGCCTCCTTGTCCACGGGGAGCTTGGGCTCGACGTCGGCTACGGGCCGCTCTTCCGGCTTGGTTTCAGGGCCCTTGTCTGGCCTCATGTCCCCGTGCTTCATGTCCCCGGGCCTCATGTGCCCCGGTTTCATGTCTCCAGCGGCTCCGGCCTTGGAGCCAGGGTCTTTCTTCTTGCAGCCGACGACGCCGGCCAGCAGCAACACAGCTGCACACCCAATCGCGATTGATCTCATCTCTGTTCTCCTCTGCCCGAACGGGCACGGCCACGAACCATAGCAAACCTGACAATTCCATTCAATGGATACATAACTACGTAATTCGGGCGGATAATGGTGTGTTGACGGACAAGCCAAGAACCGACCTGGCGCAGGGAATCAGGGCTTGCGGTACTTGCGGGGCACGATGTACGCGAAGCTGGTGGTGCTCCGCTGGTTGTAGGCCATGATCTCCAGGGCACCGCCCTTGCATCCCGCTGGGATGTACACTTGGAGCTTGACCTTGGAGACCTTCTTGAGCACCAGCTCTACACGCCCGTAGCGGCGGTGGTTCACCCACATCTTCTGGATCCTGTCCAGGTTCCGCCCAGTGATCGTGATCCACTTCTTGGGCGGCCCCCGGTCCGGGAACACATCCACGATGCGAGGCTTGGGCTTGACGATCTTGAAGGGCTTGGGCGACCGGGCGATCTTGCCGAAGCAGCGCACCTCCACGGTGCCCGAGTAGGACCGCTTGGGCACCCGCGCCTTGATGGTGGTGCCGTCCATACGCAGCAGGTCGTAGCTCACCCGCTTGCCGAACCGCACGACGGGCTTTTTGCAGAAGTGCTTGCCCCGGATGGTGATGTAGTCGCCCCACCAGCCGCGCCTGGGCTTGAGGCGGGTGATCACCGGCGTGGGGAAGGCCAGCCGGAACTGGTGGCTCGTCACCATTCGCCGCCCCCGGGAGAGGACCACGATCTTGCCCGAGCCTGCCCGCCGAGGCACCTTGACGCGAACCTCCACAGCGCTCATGCGCCGCACCTGCTTGAAGGGAACGCGCCCCAGCCAAAACCGATCGCCCGCGCGAAAGTTCCGACCGGTCAGGGTGATCCAGGTCCCCCAGGGCCCCGCCTTGGGGTAGATGGAGGTGATCTGCGCAAAGGGCGCCACGATGCGCAGCCGCCCCGGGACGGCCACCTTGTGGTTGTGACACTTGACCCGGAACACGCCGCCCTTGCTGCCTCGTGGCACGGTGATCTCGATGGCGCGGCTCGTGGAGTTGACCACGGGCACCACCTTGCCGCCCAGTCGCACGATGGGGCCGTCGCAGATCTGCTGCCCCTTGAGGGTGACCACCTCGTTGTACCAGGCCACCTTGGGCGCAAACCCGAGCAGCTTGGGCTTGGGCCACCCCACGACGATGCGAAACCGCGTGCGGGTCCGGCGACCGAAGCTCTCGTGGACGAGCATCCCGGTCCTGGCCTTCGCCGGAAGGGTCAGCAACACCCGGGTGGCGCTCTCAAAGGCCGCGGGCAACCGCACCCGGCCCAGGAAGAACTTGTCCGCGGGGCGAAGATTGAACCCGCTTACGGTCACCCTCGAGCCCGGAGGGGCCATGCGCGGTGTCACACCGCTCACCCCAGCCTTGGGGGCTTGAAGGCGAAGCTTCCGCCGGGAGGAGGCCCGCCACTTGAGGCAACGCACGGTGAACTTGGCCGCCGTGGCGCCCCGGGGCACCTGCACCACGAGCTTGGTGTGGCCTTCGCGGCGGATCACAGGGAGGCTCCGCCCCCCCAGCCACACCTTCACCATGGGACAAAAGTTCCGCCCGCGCAGGGTGACATACTGGCCGAACCAGGCCGAAGCCGGGCGGAAGCCAGTGACCACCGGCGGGCGGTAGATCATGTAGCTGAAGCTGGACATGAATCGCTTGCCAAAGCTCTGGAAGTAGATCTTCGCCGTGCGTGCGCCGGCCGGGACGAAGACCTTCACCTCCCTGGACGAGATGAACTTTTTCCGCAGGGCGCGGTTGCCCAGCCAGAAGCGAGCCTTGCGGGTGAACCCCACGCCCACCACGGTGACCCACCGCGCGCTCGGGCCGGCGGAGGGGGAGATGCCGCGGACCTCGGCAAAGGGCGGCTCCACGAGGAACTCATCGGCATGGGTGACGCGCTTGCCAAAGCACTCCACCTCGAACCGGCCCGTGCGCACCCCTTTGTCGAGCTTCACCACGAGCTGCCGATCGCGCACCCGCCGCGCCACGGCCACTGCCCGACCGTCCAGATACACCTTGGCCCGAGGGCAGAAGGACAGCCCGCTCAATGTCACCCGATCCCCGTAGTAGCCCTTCTTGGGAGAAAACCCCTGAAGCACAGGAAACTTGGCGATTTTAAAAGAAAACTTGGTGCGGATCTTCCGCTTGGCCGGGGCCCAGGAGAGGCGCCCCGACTTGAGACTCTTGTGGATCAGCAGCTTGTAGGTGGAGGCGTCCACGTGCTGCCGACGCACGCGGCTCCTGCCGATCCAGAAGCGAGCATTGCCGCGAAAATGCGCCCCCTTGACGGTCACCCAGATCCCGGGTGGGCCACTCTGTGGCGACAGCCCGGTCAGCACGGGCTTGTTCACGACGGTGAACACCACCGGCGAGCGGAGCTGTTTCCCCGCTTGATGCACCTCGAACCAGCCCGACTTGGATCGCAGGGGTACCTTTACCACGATGACCCGCTTGCCCACGGCGGTTGGCTTGATCAGGTGGCCTCCGAAGTACACCTTCACGCTGCGCTTGTCATAGCCATATCCGTAGATCCTCACGGTGGTTCCCCAGGGACCCTTGACCGGGTGGATCCGGGTGAAGTTCCATTGGGCGGGCGCAGCGATCGCCGGCTCGGAGAAGATGAAGCCTGCCACGAGCACGGCAAAGCCCAGAGTCACTGCAAATCGTCGGTGCATGGTCGCATCCTCTCGCTTCGTGCGATCAACCATTGGGACCTGGCTCACGGGACATTCATTCACTTAGCGCACTTTGCCGGCCAGGCCAAAAAGAAAACAGCCCGGCCAACCATTACCCGACGCAGCCGGAACCATGCGGGTTCCGGTCGCGCCGGGAGCGATTAGCTTTTGGCAATTAGCCTTCAGCCAAGCCCCCTGACAGGAAGGCCAATCGCTAGTTGCCAACGGCTAAAAGCCGCACAATTCCAGGTCGCCGAGCCGTTTTTCGTCTTTGAGGCGGCAATCGGATTCGAACCGATGAATGGAGGTTTTGCAGACCTCTGCCTTACCACTTGGCTATGCCGCCAGAGCGCTCCGATTCGATTCGCTTCTAGCAAACCGCCCAGCCGGCGTCAAGCCCTGAATTCCTCAGGGGTTATATGGTTTCAGGCGTCCTTTTCTCCGCCGACGATCCACCTCGGCCCGCAGGTGGTGTAGCATCTGCTCGGATCCCCATACGATGCCCTTGTTCAACTTGGAGCGGCTGATGTGGATGTCGGGCACCGCCTGCATGGTGCTGACCGCCAGGGTCCAGTTCTTGCCCCAAGGCCAGAGTTGCAGCCGCCCCCAGTAGCGCTTCATGGAACCGCGATGCCTCACCCACTTGAGCTTGTAGCAGCCAGCTGACGTGCGACTCCAGTCGTACCGCACCGCCACCCAGGCATTGGCCACCGGCCAGGGCAGATCGAGAAACACCACCGCCCAGATCTTGTACTTGCCCCGCCGCCGGACTACCCGACAGCTCTTCACCTTCGGCATGAAGGTGTTGATGTGGCTGAAATCCATGAAGGTGGACATGACCTCGGTGGGCTTGGCGGCGATGAGCAACATGCCGGTGGGCTGCCAGAACTTGGAGGACTTGTCCACCCGCATGACCTGCTTCCAGTTGGCCAGCTTCAGCCGATCGAAGTAGCTGATCTTGGGTCCCTTGCGCGCGCGGGCCGCCGGCGCCACGGCAAGCCAGGCCACGGTGAGGCCGACGAGGAGGGCTATGGTCTGATAGCGTCGCACGTTGGTATCGACGGGTGCCAGGGGCCTCTCATTCAACCCGGGCCGAGGCCCGGACCGACGGGTTACAGGTCCTCCTCCTCGCTCACGTTGGCGGCCTCGCTGGGCAGCTCCTCGTACGGCACCTCGGGCTCCTCCAGCTCCAAGGAGAGCCGCTGATAGGGCGTGAGGCCAGTCCCTGCCGGAATCAACCGCCCCATGATCACGTTCTCCTTCAGCCCGCGCAGGTAGTCCACCTTGCCCCAGATGGCAGCCTCGGTGAGCACCTTCGTGGTCTCCTGGAACGAGGAAGCGGAGATGAAGCTCTCGGTGGAAAGCGACGCCTTGGTGATGCCGAGGAGCAGCGGCTCGCCCACCGCGGGCATGCCGCCGTCATTCATGATGCGCTCGTTCTCCTCCTCGAAGGTCTGCCGCTCCACCTGCTCATCCACCAGGAAGTTGGTGTCTCCCACGTCCGCCACACGGACCCGCCGCAGCATCTGCCGGACGATGACCTCGATGTGCTTGTCATTGATGCGCACGCCCTGGAGCCGGTAGACCTCCTGCACCTCGTCGACCAGGTACTTGGCCAGCGCCTTCTCCCCCAGGACCTTGATGATGTCGTGCGGATTCTCGGCACCGTCCATGAGCCGCTCGCCGGCCTTGACCCGGTCGCCCTCGCGCACGGCGATGTGCTTGCCCTTGGCGATCAAGTACTCCTTGGGCTCGCCCACCTCGGGCTTGATGATGACCTTACGCTTGCCCTTGGTGTCCTTACCGAACTGCACGATGCCATCGATCTCACTGATAACGGCGTGCTCCTTGGGTTTGCGCGCCTCGAACAGCTCGGCCACCCGCGGCAGGCCGCCGGTGATGTCCTTGGTCTTGGTGGTCTCCCGTGGGATCTTCGCGATGACGTCGCCAGCCATGACCTCATCTGACTCGGCCACGAAGATGTTGGCGCCCACCGGCAGGAAATACCGCGCCATGGCCTCGGAGCCAGGTAGCTTCTTGGTCTTGCCCTTGGGATTCTTGATGGAGATACGCGGACGCGTGTCGGCGTCCCGCGACTCGATGATCACCTTGCGGGACAGGCCCGTAACCTCATCGAGCTGCTCCTTCATGGTGACGCCCTCGATGACGTCCCCGAACTTCACCGCGCCTTCTACCTCGGTGAGGATGGGCAACGAGAAGGGATCCCACTCGGAGAGCAGGGTCTTGGGCTTGACGTGCTCGCCCTCCTGCACGGCTAGCTTGGCGCCGTAGGTGAGCTGGTACCGCTCCCGCTGCCGTCCCGAGTCGTCCTGTACGATGATCTCGCCGTGGCGGTTCATGACCACCAGGTGGCCGTCCCGTCCGACCACCGTCTCGGCGTTCTCCAACCGGATGGTGCCCTCGTACTGACACTCCAGGGTGGAGGCCGCCCTGGAGACCTGGCCGATGCCGCCGATGTGGAAGGTCCGCATGGTCAGCTGGGTGCCGGGCTCGCCGATGGACTGAGCGGCGATGACGCCCACGGCCTCACCGATGTTGACGATGTAGCCGCGCGCCAGATCGCGACCGTAGCACTGGATGCAGATGCCGCGCTTGGCCTGGCAGGTGAGCACGGAGCGGATCTTCACGCGGTCGATACCGGCCGCCTCGAGGACCCGGACGCGATCCTCGTCGATCTCCTCGTCGGCGCGTACCAGGATCTCGTCGGTGTAGGGGTGGCGAATGTCCTCGATGGCGATGCGGCCGAGGATCCGGTCGCCGAGCTTCTCGATGATCTCGCCGCCTTCCACCAAGGCAGTCATTTCGATGCCTTCGAGGGTGCCGCAGTTGTACTCGGTGATGGTGGCATCCTGGGCCACGTCCACCAGCCGCCGGGTCAGGTACCCGGAGTTGGCCGTCTTGAGGGCGGTGTCCGCCAGCCCCTTGCGGGCGCCGTGGGTGGAGATGAAGTACTGCAGGACGTTGAGCCCCTCCCGGAAGTTGGTGGTGATGGGCGTCTCGATGATCTCACCGGAGGGCTTGGCCATGAGACCGCGCATGCCAGCGAGCTGCTTCATCTGCTGCTTCGATCCCCGGGCGCCGGAGTCGGCCATGATGTAAATCGGATTGAGGCTCGGGGTGATCTTGCTCGCCTTCCCGCCCGGCTCGAAAATCTCCTCGGTGCCGATCTCGTTCATCATCTCTTCGGCCACGTGCTCGGCGCACTGGGCCCAGATGTCCACGACCTTGTTGTACCGCTCTCCGTCGGTGATGAGGCCCTCGGTGTATTGGTCCTCCACCTCCTTGACCTCGGCGAGGGCCTCTTCGAGCAGGGGCTTCTTCGCCTGCGGGATGTTCAGGTCGTCCAGGCAGATGGAGATGCCCGCCCTGGTGGCATTGGAGTAGCCGAGGGTTCGCAGTCGGTCCGTGAGCAGGATGGTCTTCTTCTGGCCGCAGGCGCGGTAGCAGGCGTCGATCAGCTCGGCGAGCTGCTTTTTCCCCATGACCCGGTTGACGAGCTTGAAGGGCAGCTCGTTGGGTACGATCTCATAGATGAGCACCCGTCCCACGGTGGTCTGCACCATCTCGCCGCCGATGCGCACCAGGGCCGCCGAATGCAGACTGATGGAGCCGTGGTCGTAGGCCATGCGCACTTCCTGGGGACTGGAGAAGACGCCTGTGAACTTGCTGGGGCCCTCGCGCTCGGCCACCCACTCGCCCTTGGCGTAGGGACGCTGGCGAGACATGTAGTACAGCCCCAGCACGATGTCCTGGGTGGGGATGATGATGGGCTTTCCGTGGGCAGGGCTCAGGATGTTGTTGGTGGACATCATGAGCACGCGGGCCTCCATCTGGGCCTCCACGCACAGGGGCACGTGCACCGCCATCTGATCGCCGTCGAAGTCGGCGTTGAAGGCCGCGCACACCAGCGGGTGCAGCTGGATTGCCTTGCCCTCGACGAGCTTCGGCTCGAAGGCCTGGATCCCGAGGCGGTGCAGCGTCGGCGCGCGGTTGAGCAGCACCGGGTGCTCCTTGATCACCTCCTCCAGGATGTCCCAGACGTCCCCTTTCTCCTTCTCGACCATCTTCTTGGCGCTCTTGATGGTCGTGACCAGCCCGCGCTCCTCGAGCTTGTTGTAGATGAACGGCTTGAACAGCTCGAGGGCCATCTTCTTGGGCAAGCCGCACTGGTGCAGCTTCAGCTCCGGCCCCACCACGATGACAGACCGGCCCGAGTAGTCCACACGCTTGCCCAGCAGGTTCTGCCGAAACCGCCCCTGCTTGCCCTTGAGCATGTCCGACAGGCTCTTCAAGGGGCGCTTGTTGGGTCCGGTGATGATCTTGCCCCGGCGGCCGTTGTCGAACAGGGCGTCCACCGCCTCTTGAAGCATGCGCTTCTCGTTGCGGATGATGATGTCGGGAGCGTTGAGCTCCTGCAGCCTCTTGAGGCGGTTGTTCCGGTTGATCACCCGGCGGTACAGGTCATTCAAGTCCGACGTGGCGAACCGGCCACCGTCGAGGGGCACCAGCGGCCGCAGGTCCGGCGGGATCACCGGCACGACCTCGAGCATCATCCACGAGGGGCGGTTTCCCGACTCCCTGAAGGCGTTGACCACCTTGAGTCGCTTGGAGATCTTCTTGCGCTTGGCCTCACTCTTGGACTCACGCATCTCCTGACGGAGCTCGATGCCCAGGGCCTCGATGTCCAGCTCGCCTAGGAGCTTGTGGATGGCGTCGCCCCCCATCCCGGCCTCGAAGTCCTCGTCGCCGAGCTCATCGAGGTAGCGGACGTACTGATCCTCGCTGAGGATGTCGCCCTTGTTCAGCGGCGTGGTGCCCGGATCGATGACGATGTAGGCCTCGCAGTACAGGATCCGCTCCAGGGGCTTGAGCGGTATGTCGAGCAGGTTGCCGATGCGCGATGGCAAGCTCTTGAGGAACCAAATGTGCGCCACGGGGGTCGCCAGGCTGATGTGCCCCATGCGCTCCCGTCGCACCTTGGAGGGGATGACCTCGACGCCGCACTTCTCGCACACCACGCCCCGGTGCTTCATGCGCTTGTACTTGCCGCAGTTGCACTCGTAGTCCTTGACCGGCCCGAAGATCTTGGCGCAAAAGAGCCCGTCCCGTTCCGGCTTGAAGGTCCGGTAGTTGATGGTCTCGGGCTTCTTCACCTCGCCGTGTGACCACTCGCGGATGGCGTCGGGGGAGGCCAGGGAGATGCGGATGGCGTTGAAGCTCAGCGGATCTTTCGGCTTCTCGAAAAAGCTGAAAATGTCTTTCATGACCAACCTGTCCTTTCGACCGCCTACAGGCGGTACGAAACCGGTTCCTTAAAAGAGCATCGCGCCCGCCGGCGCGCCCGGGGCCGCCGCGGCCGGTTGGGGCTGCGGCGACTCCTCGATGAGATCCACGCTGAGACAGAGACTCTGCAGCTCCTTGATCAGCACGTTGAAGGACTCGGGCAACCCCGCCTCCAGGGAGTGGTCCCCCTTGACGATGGACTCGTACATCCGGGTCCGTCCCACCACGTCGTCGCTCTTGACCGTGAGGAACTCCTGCAGGCAGAAGGCGGCGCCGTAGGCCTCCATGGCCCAGACCTCCATCTCGCCGAGCCGCTGCCCACCGAACTGCGCCTTGCCGCCGAGGGGCTGCTGGGTGACCAAGGAGTAGGGCCCGATGGACCGGGCGTGGATCTTGTCGTCCACCAGGTGGTGGAGCTTGAGCATATACATGATGCCCACGGTGATGTCGCGGTCGAATGGCTCGCCGGTGCGGCCGTCCAGCAAGACGGTCTGGCCAGACGGGGAGAGCCCGGCCATGTCCAGCAGCTCCTTGATCTCGGACTCCGTGGCGCCGTTGAACACCGGCGTCGCGGTGTGCACGCCATCCTGGAGGCGAGCCGCCATGCGACCGGTGTCGTCGTCCGACAGCTTGTCGATGAACTCGTGGGCGCGCTTGGTGTTGTAGATCTTCTTGAGCTGCTGCCGCAGCACCTCGGGGCTCCAGTGGGTCTTGAGGTAGGCCTCCATCTGGCGGCCCACCTCATAGGCGGCCCAGCCCAGGTGGGTCTCCAGGATCTGCCCGACGTTCATGCGCGACGGCACGCCCAGGGGGTTGAGCACGATGTCCACCGGAGAGCCGTCCGGCAGGTAGGGCATGTCCTCCATGGGCAGGATCCGGCTGACGACGCCCTTGTTGCCGTGGCGCCCGGCCATCTTGTCGCCCACGGCCAGCTTGCGCTTGATGGCCACGTAGACCTTCACCATCTTGATGACGCCCGGGGGAAGCTCGTCGCCCCGGCTCAGCTTGCCGATCTTCTCCTGGTAGTGGGTCTCGATGTCCCGCAGCTCCTCCTCGAGCTGACCCAGCAGCTGCTCGATCTTGTCCGAGGCGCGAGGATCGCCCGTGGTCACCTGGAAGGCCGGCCAATACCGCGCCGGCACGTCCTCGAGGGTCTCGGCGTCGAGCTTGACGCCCTTTTTCACCAGCACCTTGCCCCGCTCGTCTGTGAGCCGGGAGGCGAGGGTCTTGCCTTGGAGCATCTTGCGCATGCGCGCGTAGTGGCTCTGGCTGACGATCTTCTTCTCGGTGCGCTCGTCGTTGAGCAGCTTCTCGCGCTCGGCGTCCTCGATGTCCTTGGCGCGCTCGTCTCGGTCGGCGCCCTTTCGGGTGAACACCTTGGCGTCGATGACGATACCCTGGACCCCGGGGGGCACCCGCAGCGAGGAGTCCCGCACGTCGCCGGCCTTCTCGCCGAAGATGGCCCGGAGCAGCTTCTCCTCGGGGCTGAGCTGGGTCTCGCCCTTGGGGGTGATCTTGCCCACCAGGACATCGCTGGACTTCACCTCGGCGCCGATGCGCACGATGCCCGACTCGTCGAGGTCCTTCAAGGCCTCCTCACCCACGTTGGGGATGTCCCGGGTGACCTCCTCCTTGCCCAGCTTGGTGTCCCGGGCGACGCACTCGAACTCCTCGATGTGAATCGAGGTGTAGATGTCCTCGGACACGAGCCGCTCGGACAACAGGATGGAGTCCTCGAAGTTGTAACCGCCCCAGGGCATGAAGGCCACCACGACGTTCTGGCCCAGGGCCAGCTCTCCGAGCTCGGTGGCGGGGCCGTCGGCGATGACGTCCCCCTCGTTGACCCGCTCACCCATGTTCACGATGGGTTTCTGGTTGATGCAGGTGTTCTGGTTGGACCGCTGGAACTTGACCAGGTTGTAGATGTCCGGCTTGACGTCGGTGACGTCGAAATCGCCGCCCTTGTCGTCGGGCCGGATCACGATGCGGGCGGCGTCCACGCTCTCTACGATGCCCGGCCGGCGGGCCACGCCCGTCACGCCGGAATCCCGGGCGACGATCTTCTCCATGCCCGTGCCGATGAGGGGCGAACGCGTGCGCACCAGGGGCACCGCCTGCCGCTGCATGTTCGAGCCCATGAGCGCCCGATTGGCGTCATCGTTCTCCAAAAAGGGGATCAACGCGGCGGCCACGGAAACCAGCTGATTGGGCGACACGTCCATGAGGCTGACCGCGTCGGGCTTGACGATCAAGAAGTCGCCGTTGAGTCGCGCCTCCACGTCCTCACCCTGGATCACGCCGCGCTTGCTTACGGCCACGTTGGCCTGGGCGATGAAGTGGTCCTCCTCCTCGAGGGCCGAGTAGTGCCGGACCTCATCGGTCACGCGGTTTTTGACCACCGAGCGGTAGGGGGTCTCAATGAACCCGAAGTCGTTGACCCGGGCATAGGTGGAAAGCGAGGCGATGAGGCCGATGTTCGGCCCCTCCGGCGTCTCGATGGGACAGATGCGGCCGTAGTGCGTGGTGTGCACGTCCCGCACCTCGAAGCCCGCCCGCTCCCGGGTGAGGCCACCGGGCCCCAGGGCCGAAAGCCGGCGCTTGTGGGTGACCTCCGACAGGGGGTTGGTCTGGTCCATGAACTGGCTGAGCTGCGAGGACCCGAAGTACTCCTTGACGACCGCGCTGACGGGCTTGGCGTTGATCAGGTCGTGGGGCATGAGCGTCTCGATCTCCTGAGACATGCTCATGCGCTCCTTGATGGCCCGCTCCATGCGGACCAGCCCGATGCGGTACTGATTCTCCAGCAGCTCGCCCACGGCGCGCACCCGGCGGTTACCGAGGTGGTCGATGTCATCGATTGAGCCGTGACCGTTCTTGAGGCCGATGAGCACCCGCACCGTCTCGAGGATGTCCCGCTTGGTCAGCACGGTGTTCTCGAGGGGCTCGTCCACCTTGAACTTGTAGTTGAGCTTGAGCCGCCCGACCTTGGACAGGTCGTAGCGCTCGGGGTTGAAAAACAAGTTGTTGAAGAAGTTGTTCGCCGTCTCGATGGTGGGCGGATCTCCGGGGCGCAGACGCCGGTAGATCTCCATCACCGCCTCCTCGGTGGTGGTGATCTTGTCGGCGAGCAGCGTGTCCCGCAGATAGGAGCCCACATTGAGGTTGTCGATGAACAACACCGCGAACTGCTTGACCTTCTTTTCCCGCAGCAGGTCCAGCTTGGACTCGGTGATGTCCTCGTTGCACTCGAGCAGCACCTCGCCGGTGGCGGGGTCCACCACGTCCTCGGCGCTCACCTTGCCGATGACGTCGGCGGCCTCCACCGGGAGACGATCCCGGCCCGAGGCCTTGAGCTTCTTGATCGCCGCCTTGGTGAACTTGCGGTTCTTGCGGACGATGATCTCCTTGGACTCCGGGTGGCGGATGTCCCGGGTGGCCCGTTGACCGGGGAGCAGATCGTACTCGACGCTCTTGTGGATCTTCTTCGGTCCGTCGAGGTAGATGGTCTCGTTGTGATAGAAGTAATTGAGCAGATCCCGCGTGACGTACCCCAGGGCACGGAGCAGCACCGTGGCGAATAGCTTGCGCCGCCGGTCGATGCGCACGTAGATCATGTCCTTGGGATCGAACTCGAAGTCCAGCCAGGAACCCCGATAGGGAATCACCCGCGCCGAGTACAACAGCTTGCCCGAGGAGTGCGTCTTGCCCTTGTCGTGGTCGAAAAAGACCCCTGGGCTGCGGTGCAGCTGGCTCACCACCACGCGCTCGGTGCCGTTGATGATGAAGGTGCCGTTCTCGGTCATCAGCGGGATCTCGCCGAAGTAGACCTCCTGCTCCTTCATGTCACGGATGGACCGCTCGCCGGTCTCCTCGTTGGTGTCGTAGATCACCAGCCGGATGACGACCTTGACAGGCGCCGCGTAGGTCATGCCCCTCTGGCGGCACTCGTCCACGTCGTACTTCGGCTCGTCCAGGTGGTAGCTCACGAACTCCAGCGAGGAGGTCCCGCTGAAGTCGCTGATCGGGAACACACTCCCGAAGACGCCCTGCAGCCCGATGTCTTCGCGCTCGTCCAGCGGGACGTCCCGCTGGAGGAAACGCACGTAGGAGCGCTTCTGGATGTCGATCAGGTTGGGCAGCTCGACCACATCCTCGAGCTTCGAAAAACTCTTCCGCACCCGAAAACTCTTTTGGATCACCGATGCCATGGGGGCTCATACCTCCCCAACGCAGAAAAGCGGTATTCGGACGGATTCAGCGCGGATCCGTCCGAATACCGCTCTCTACGCGGTGTTTTACGACCATTTGCCAGTAGGCAACGCAGGCTCTTGACTCCGACCCCGCGTGGCTTACTTGATCTCTACAGATGCTCCGGCGTCCTCCAGCTTCTTCTTGACCTCTTCAGCCTCGTCCTTGGCCACGGCCTCCTTGACGGGGTTGGGGGCGCCGTCCACGAGGGTCTTGGCCTCCTTCAGGCCGAGGCTCGTGACCTCGCGCACCGCCTTGATGACCTGGATCTTCTTCTCACCAGCGCTGGTGAGAATCACGTCGAACTCAGTCTGCTCCTCGACGGCAGCGGGGCCATCGGCGGCCATGGCGGGTCCCGCCACGGCGACCGGAGCAGCCTCGACGCCCCACTTGTCCTCGAGGGTCTTGACCAGGCTCGCCAGGTCCATCACGGTCAGGTTGCTGAGATAGTCGATAACCTGCTCTTCGGTGACAGCCATCTTCTTTCCTCCTTCGACTTTCCTTCGGCACGGGCTTGCAGCCCACACAAATAACTACTGTTCACTAACCCTCTTCGAGCTGCCGCGTACGCGACTCGAGCACCAGCAACATCCGCTGCGGGGCCGCAATCATCAGCCGGAGCAGGCTCTGCGGCGCCGCAAGCATGGTGGCGAGAAGCTTCGACCGAAGCTCATCCTTGGAGGGCATCTTCGAAAGCTGCTCGACGTTCACAGCGTCGAGCAGAGACTCGAAGAATCCGCCTTTGATATTGAATTTCTTATGATCTTTTGCGCACTTGACCGCAGCCTTGGCGGGCGCCACGGGGTCGGTGCGACTGTAGGCGATGGCCGTCATCCCATCGAGCATGGTGCGGAGCTCCTCCAGGGGCGTTCCGGTGACGGCGCGCTCGAACAGCGAGTTCTTGACCACCGTGTAGGTGCATTCGGCCTCGCGGAACTCCTTGCGGACCGCGTCGGCGTTGGCCACCGTGAGGCCCTTGAACTCTGCCAGGATGACCGAGCCCCCCTCGAGGACCAGCTCCTGCTGGAGCCGCTCGACGGCCTGTTCTTTTTCCGTACGATTCATGGCAATTCTCCCAACCCGCCTACTTGGCGACCAACGCCAGAACCTGGGCAGTGTCCAGCTTGATGCCGGGGCCCATGGTCGACGACATGGTAATGCCTTGGACATAGGTACCCTTGGCGGTGGTCGGTTTGAGCTTCATCAGCAGATCCATCAGGCTGAGCAGGTTGTCCCGGATCTTCTCGGCGCCGAATGAGACCCGGCCCAGGGGGGCGTGGACGATGCCCGCCTTCTCCACCCGGAACTCCACCCGCCCGGCCTTCATCTCTGCCACGGCCTTGGCCACGTCCATGGTCACCGTGCCCACCTTCGGGTTGGGCATCATGCCCCGGGGCCCGAGCACCCGGCCGAGCCGCCCCACCAGCCCCATCATGTCGGGTGTGGAGATGGCCTTGTCGAAGTCCAGCCAGCCCTCTTTCTGGATCTTCTCCACGATGTCCTCGGCGCCCACATGGTCGGCTCCGGCTTCCTCGGCCTCCTTGGCCTTGTCGCCCTTGGCGAACACCAGCACCCGGGAGGTCTTGCCCGTGCCGTGGGGCAGCACCAGCGCACCCCGGACCATCTGGTCCGCGTGGCGGGGGTTCACCCCCAGCTTCACGGCGACGTCCACCGACTCGTCGAACTTGGCGAAGCTGACGGTCGGCATGATCTCGAGGGCCTCCTCGAGGGCATACCGCTTGGTCCGCTCCACCCTGTCCAACACCTTCTTGTACTTCTTGCCCTTCTTCGGCATGTCCGCCTTGTTTCGGCGCCCGCGCGCCTGCCACCAGTTGCCGGGAGGTGGTACGCCCGTGTTACAGGCGGCCGGTGCCGCCCAAAAGTCTAGTCGACTACATCCAGACCCATGGACCGCGCCGAGCCCTCGATGATCAGCATGGCGGCCTCGATGTCGTTGGCGTTGAGGTCCTCCATCTTGATCTCGGCGATGCGCCGGATCGACTCGCGGTTGACCTTGCCCACCTTGGTCTTGTTGGGCTCGGGAGAACCGGTGCCCGGCTTGCCCTCGGTGCGCAGGCCGGCCTCTTTTTTGAGGAGCACCGAGGCCGGCGGGGTCTTGGTGATGAAAGAGAAGGTACGGTCCGCGTAGACGGTGATCACCGCGGGGATGATCATGCCCTCCTGGCTCAGGGTCCGGGCGTTGAACTCCTTGCAGAACTGCATGATGTTCAGGCCATGCTGTCCGAGGGCGGGTCCCACGGGCGGGGAAGGGTTGGCCTTGCCCGCCGGTACCTGCAACTTGATCTGACCGATGACCTTCTTCATGACTTCGTTCCTTCTGGTATCCTACGGTCGCACGCGGAGCGTTGCCGCGTCGCCGCGTCCGCCCTGCGTGGTTCTACGCTACGACTTTTCCACCTGGGTGAAGTCCAGCTCGACCGGCGTGGCGCGGCCAAAGATGGAAACCAGCACCCTGATCTTCTGCTTTTCCGGTTTGACCTCTTCCACGATGCCGGCGAAGTTGGAGAAGGGCCCGTCGATCACTCGGACCGTCTCACCCTCTTCGAATAGAACCTTGGGCTTGGGCTCGGCCGCGCCATCGGTCTCAGCCTGCTTGACCGAGCTGATCTCCCGATTTGGCACCGGGCTGGGGTTGTTGCCGCCCAAAAACCCAGTGATCTTCGGAGTTCCCTTGACCAGGTGCCACGTCTGACGGGTCAGCTTCATCCGCACGAACATGTAGCCCGGAAAGAACTTCCGCGTGGTGGTCCGCTTCTGCCCCTTGCGCATCTCGATGACGGACTCCGTGGGGATGAGGATCTCCTCGAAGTGATCCTCCAGCCCCTCGACCCGCACACGCTCCAGCAGGGACGCCTCGGCGCGACTCTCGTGGCCGGAGTACGTGTGCACCACGTACCAGCGCATCTCGGCCTCGTCGCCAGACCTGGCCATGCCCTTGCGCTGCTCTTCGCCGTTGTTTTCGCTCACGCTGCTCACCCGAGGATGTACCCAGTCACCCGTGACCAGATCGCATCAAAAATCTGTAGAAAAATCGCAGCGATAATCACCGTGATGATCACCACCACCGTCGCCTGGGAGGTCTCCTTGCGGGTGGGCCAGGTGACCTTCCGCAGCTCGGCCACGGTCTCGGAGGCCGACTGCTGAGTGGGGCGATGTCGCCACACCAGATAGGTCGCGATGGCCGCGACACCGATGCCGATGCCGTTGACGTAGAGCTCCGGGGGCTTCTGGAAGTAACCCCAGACCCAATCGGTAGACATGACAAGCACATAGGCGAGGATCATGCCACCGACAATGTACATCAGCTGAACGTATTTTCTCTCTCCCATGGATCACCCGGGGTACGGTCGCCGTGCAAATGGGCAGGCGCCGTGATATTCAGGGCAGGAGGGATTCGAACCCCCAACCATCGGATTTGGAATCCGGCGCTCTACCGTTAGAGCTACTGCCCTATGAGGACAGCTCACAGCCATCCTCTCGTCGTTCCGCCGATCGAATCTGCACGCTCGAGAGCTCAAGGCTCCGCCGCCGCCTACTTCGTCTCGCGGTGAGGCGTGTGCTTTCGACAGAACCGACAGTACTTGGAGAACTCCAGCTTGTCGGGGGTCGTCCGCTTGTTCTTTGTGGTCGTGTAGTTGCGGTTTTTGCACTCACGACATTCGAGCGTGACAATGATTCGATTGCCCATGGTCCAAATCCTGGCCTGTGCCCTGCCAAAGGTCTTGCCAGAGGTTTCGCCAGAGGTTCTGGTGGTCGCTCTGGCTTTAAACAAGCGCCGGAGTATACACTCATCAGCACCTGTATGCTAGCCAATTACTCGATAATCTTGGTGACCACGCCGCTGCCCACGGTGCGCCCCCCCTCGCGGATGGCGAACCGCAGCCCCTCTTCGGCCGCGATCTCCGTGATCAGCTTCACCGTCACCGTCACGTTGTCACCGGGC
>Ga0272441_10007257_pt1 | contig 18095 bp, 16 predicted proteins | sample SSMProp6N_FD_193582 | JGI IMG/M metagenome (GOLD analysis project Ga0272441, IMG submission 193582) | Marine sediment archaeal communities from Little Sippewissett salt marsh, Falmouth, MA, United States - SSM-Prop-6N | ecosystem: Environmental > Aquatic > Marine > Wetlands > Sediment ... | reverse complement strand
TTCCTCCAGACGGCCTTTCCTTTCTTCGCCCCTGAAGATCGGTGTCTGAAGAAAACATAAGCTGTATACCAGATGCTTGATTCTCCATGCTCGACGCCCAAATCCAGTATCCTGCATCCAGCATCCTGCATCCTGTATCCTACCTATAATCAAGCGTATAGGGCATAAGAAAAAACAATTTCTCATTAGCAAGTCCTTCTGTTGCTTTCATCACGTCCGATAAAACCATCAGGTTCAGCGGCTCTGGTACAAAAAATACTTCTCCGGAAATAAAACGATTCCAGAGTGGAATACGTTTTGGAAAAGCCACAATATCCACGCTCTCATCCGACTCCAGCCCAGCCCTGGATTTTGCCAAGGATACTGCCAGATGCAGGCCCCCCAGTTCATCCACAAGACCGTTATTCTTGGCCTGTCTTCCAGTCCATATCCGGCCCTGCGCAAACGACTCAACAGCCTCCTCAGCCATATCTCTTCCCTGCGCCACTTTGCCCACGAAATCATTATACATTTCTTTTATATGTCGATTTATAATCTCCCGTTGTTCATCAGTAAAATCCCTGTGTATCGTAAAAATGTCAGAGTTCTTTCCTCTTTTGAGAATTTCCTTTGTTATCCCCAGTTTATCATAGAGACCGCGGAAGCTGAATTTGCCAGCCAATACTCCTATAGAACCTGTCATAGTACCCGGCTCAGCCACGATAACATCCGCAGGACAGGCGATGTAATACCCACCAGACGCCGCCACACCTCCCATAGACACGATAACCGGCTTTTCATCTTTTGCCAGCATGACCTCGCGCCAGATCACATCCGAGGCAAAGACCGACCCTCCGCCGCTGTCTATTCTCAGCACTATCGCCTTTATGGAACCATCCTCTCTGGCCTCCTTGATGGCTTCAGCAATAGTCTCCGAACCCATTATTTGTGGAAGGAGAGAACCAGTCGCTTCCGCCTGTGGCGACCCGTCATTGAACATACTCCTCCCCGGGGCCATCATACCGGCAGCATAGATAACCGCCAGTTTTGGCTTAGCAGACCAGGCATAATAATGATATTTATAACTTTCATACTCTTTACCTGACAGCTTTATCGTGTTTTCCCCGAATTCCTGCTCCGCGATATCCCCAAGCTGATCCGTATAAACCAGTTCATCCACCAGCGCAGCCTTCATAGCCTCTTTAGCGGTATATGGCCCTTCGTCAATTCTCTTTAGCATTTCAGCATAGGACATGCCGCGCCCCTTAGCTATTCCGGTGACCATCTGATCAGAAACGTCATCCAGAAACGAGTTCAGCGACTCTCTGTAAGCATCAGACATACCCTCGCGCGTAAACATCTCCGAGGCCGATTTATACTTCCCTATATGATAGAGATCAGCCTTTATGCCAAGTTTATCCAATGCGCCTTTGTAGAAAGTCACCTCCGACCTCAACCCATTTAGAGACAGGTAGCCGGCCGGGTTAATAACGAGCCTGTCACACGCCGCAGCCAGGTAATACTCCTTGTTCCCTGCCATTTCCATATAGCAGATGGCCTTCTTACCTGACGCTCTGAAATCCATTATAGCGTCCCGCATTTCCTGCAATTTGCCCATGCTGTAGCCGCTCAGGCCGAGTTTCAATATCATCCCATCAATGGCTTCATCTTCTCCGGCACGACGCAGGAGCGAATCCTGAACTCGCTCACGCGCCAGATCCTCCGTCTCTAATTCCAGAAAATACCGGCCTGTGGGAACACTGGTACGGTAACGTTCGCTTGATAACCGCGTATAAGCCGCCCCGCTGCCGCGGTTCCAGTCGTTATCGAATTGGCTATACGCGCCCAACTCCAGGTATGCAGAGCCGATCCCGATCCTCAAATCGAAATTGTCATCGCTGTTATAGCTTCCCCTGAATATCACCCCATCAATAGGCTCACACTCCAACGCATATATAGCCTTCGCATCTTTTATCTTCCCCTCCTCCCGGAACCTGGCATCCACGGAGAATGTTATGCGATCAGTATACGGCCTGAATGCAAAGGACAGATCATACGTGCGGCTGGTACGAGATTCAAAGAAAGTAGGGCGGTTCAGGTTTCGCGCCACCAAGCCTATCGACAGAAAAGAGGAAGGCCTGGCCAAAAGACCCAAATCCCATGACGATAGCCTGTCATAATCCTCATCCGCCGAACTGAACCATGAGTAGCTCGATCCCAGATATAACCCGCCGTATACCCGCGTCCCATCTGAAAGTGTGTACTTTGTGAATCCTACCTGAGCGGGATTGGCATATTCCGCGCCAAAGCCAAGACCCAATGACGATATAAAAAAGGCGTTGTCACCGCCGGCTTCACCGGAAAAAGTGTGGAGGTAATAGCCGTTTGTGCCCCTCTCCACTCCCAATCCAGCCGGATTGAAGATAGTTGCCATCGCATCATCGCTAACAGCCGCAGAAGCCGATGGCACAAGCACCGCCTTAGGAAGCAGAGGTAAGTCTGCATACGCATTAACAGCACTCAGAATCAAGATTGATAGAATAAAAATCGATCTTAACATTCAAAAAACCTACAGAAATCTATGGTGATTCGTCCTGGTGATTTTGCGCCAATATGGCCCACAAACTATCAATTGAGATAGTTAAAAACTGATCAGGATCACAAATCAGGAATCCATAGAGAGATGAGATAATCTTGCCCTATTCACCGAAAGATGCGCCTGTCGGGTTGGCTCTGGTAGTTTATAGCCACGGCATGTCTTCATTACTATTCCAACAGCGGACGGAACGTCCATCTTATGACCGGGAGAGACAAAAACGGGTTTTACATTTCTCTTTGTTCTGAGGACAGCACCGACAACATTGCCTTTAAATGTGATGGGCACATGATCCCCGACCTCAGTTCCCACGGGATCATAACTCCCCACCAGTTTCTTCTTAGCGCAGCCGATAGACGGCAAATCCAATACCAGTCCTATATGAGATGCCAATCCCAGACCTCTGGGATGCGAGAGGCCATGACCATCCAGAATAACCACATCCGGGATATTCTTCACCTTCTCGAAAGCTTTTATCAACACCGGCGCCTCGCGAAAGCTCAACAGCCCCGGAATATATGGGAAATTCATCTTCCCTTCAGCAGTAACCTCCTCAAGAACGTTCATACTGGGTATTTCAAGCAAGACTATACTGGAGAAGAATACATCACTACCCTTCGAGTAAGATACATCGGCTCCAGCCAACAACTTGAGGTCTATCGGCGGCGTTTCCAGAATAATCCGTTCCCGAAGCTCTTGCTGAACCTTTACAGCATCGCCGTATTGAAGATCCCACGAATGTAGATTCAGACATTTCATAGACGTCTAGAGGAAGCTGGGAAACCAGATTTTCCGACTGCATAGTGGATGATCATCTTAAGAACACACACTGTGTTCCTCAACTACATCAACTGGTAGACAGATACTTTTCCGGCTCCTCATCAAATTTTTCTTTGCAGGCTACAGCACAGAAATAGTATTTCTTCCCCTCATATTCTGACACCGCAGCGGCCTCCGATTTTTTCACCTTCATACCACAAACAGGATCTTTTGCTTTACCAAACACTCTGTTTCACCTCCAGCAAAAGCTATGAATCCTCAACGATAAATTCATCTTCTTCATCGAAAGGCGGGATCACAATGTTCAGTATCTTAAGATTCCCGCGGGCCACGTGTTTAGTCATAGGTTTTATCATCACAAGGGTATTAGGCTCCAACTTGATCACGTCATTGTTCAACTGTATTTCGCCCTCGCCCTCCAGTACGTAATAGAATTCCGTAAGCCGTTTATGGTAATGTAGTTTGGAATCTCTGCTTATGGTAACAAAGTGGACGCTGGCCAGCTCATTATCCTTACCGGTGATAGCTCTGGCGCTCTGCCCACAAGGACATGGAACAGGTTGAATATCCTGCAGCACCCGGCGGACTATATAACCTTTATCCTCAGACACCTTCAGTTCTCCTTACCATTCGTCACGCCGGCATTATCGGTTAGCTAAGTACCTTGACAAAAGAGGTTTGACAATCCAATCTCAAAGAATGATGTAGATATAGGATTTCCTGCACTGTTTACTGATTACTGATCACTGATTACTGATTACTGACTTAGTAACTGATTTTGTCTTCCGGGAGGTATGGGCACTTAATAAAGACAAGTTTTACTGGAAAGTCGGTATCGTTATGAATATCATGCTTCTCCAATGGCTCAAGCCGGAAAGCATCGCCCTCTTTGACATCATAAGAGACATCATTCACGATGATCTTAGGCGTTCCCTCAATGAAATAGAAAGTCTCCTCTACCTCGTTGTGACCATGAGGCCCCATTTTCTCACCGGGCTTCAGGACGATAATACCCCAATCGATCCTGGGACCCCGTAAAAGGTACTTGGGGCCGGAATCACCCTTCCTAAAAGTATTTTCGCTCTCGTTCACCCTTTCCATTACCATACCTCCTCGTATCACGATCAAGTCCGGGACAGATCACCAGGATGCGATAAATCTGTGATACCCCATACTCACTAATATCGCTTAATCGCGCCCCATACCGCTGCCAGCTTTCCCTGATGGGAGACAGACCAGTTCTCAGGAGTGTATTGCTCTAGCGTGGCAAGTGGATCAGGCGCGCTTGGCGGGGCTTCTGTACCACCAAAAGCGTAGATTCTCCACTTTACAACGCTGGTAGATAAACCGCTCCTTGCTGTTGGCATATTCATTCTAGGCGTCCAGATATCAGCCACCGGGTCATACTCCTCCACCATCGGAAGAGTTGTGCCACCATCATAGCCTCCAATGGCGAGGATCTTACCATCCACCACACTGGTAGATAAGCCCCATCTTGGGGTTGGCATGTCGGTTCTCTTCTCCCATTCGTCCCTTGCCGGGTTATACTCTTCCACTGTCGAAAGAGATGTATTGCCGTCATTTCCACCGATAGCATAGATCCTGTCATTTACCACACTGATCCCAAAACCGTATCTCTCAGTTGGCATATTCTCTTTTTCTTTCCAGGTATCCAGCACCGGATCATATTCTTCTACGAGCGAAATTGCCGTATTATCGTTTTGTCCGCCTCCGATAGCATAGATTTTCCCATTCACTGCGGCAGCGCCCAGGCCATCGCGCGGCGTCGGCATCTTCGTTTTTCTGGTCCATTTATCCGTACTTGGGTCATACTCTTCCACGTTTGAGAGTTCCGTCCAGAGCTTCTCCCCACCAATGGCATAGATCTTCCCATTTAAAACGCAGGCCCCCATAAAGAACCTGGAAGTCGGCATATCATGTTTGTCCGTCCATTTGCCTGTTGCCGGATCGTATTCCTCCACCTGCCGAATTGATACCCATCCGCCTTTTGGCCCGCCGTCTTGTTCCCCACCAATAACGTAGATTTTATCATCCACAATACAGGTGGATAGGCCCCATCTTGCCCTTGGCATATTAGCTTTCTGCACCCATTCTTCACCCACTGCCACATTTATAAATGCCACGCCCAGAAGTCCGCAGAGCGTCAATCCTGCGAGCATCTGACGCACTATACATTTCACGACAAATACCTCCGGTACTGTCAAATCTCCAACCACAGAGGTATAGAGATCACGGTGTCTTCTGAAATCCATCAGAAGCCTGTTTCAATTTGGCAAGTTAAGTAGAACATGCCGCTGGCTGAATGGCACTGACTTAATGGATTAACCGATATATAAGCATACTCCTGTAGGGGCAGGTTCTGTTAGTCAACTCAACGCCTGTAATAGGAAAAACGACTGCTCTGTTTCCCCAAAGATGACCAAACGGCCAGTAGAAACCTGCCCTCTTCAACTGCGGATAGACTGTCTATGAGGGCAGGTTTGAGTCTTCCATTGTATATTCACACTGGCAGAGACAATCATTCTGTCTTTCAGAATCCATTTCGCATTCGCCACAAAACCTGCCCCTACAGAGCCACGCCTCTACAGAGCCACGCCTCTACGTTATGTCAGTGCCATTCTGCCGCTGGCTTGTTCTCTGTTATCACAAGCTGGCAGCATGTTCTACTGAGAAAGACGCTAATAGCTCTTTACTTCACCCCAGCACGAGGATAGCTTCCCCTGAGGCTCAACGGGAGAGAACCTGGTGAAAAATCCAAGATCTTCTGGCTCCAGCGCTTCATTTGAGATGCGCATTTCATCAATGGTGGCATTTTCCAGGAAGTACTGGTCTTGAGTGCTCCATGCCCCTATTGTCCAGGGACTATCCGCAGGATGATCAAAATTGGCATCAGCGGCGTTCTGGCTGGCTATTTCTTCGCCATTCTGATAAAGTCTTTGATCCGTGCCATCAAACGTATGGGCCACGTGTACCCACTCACCCACAGGGAACATTTCAGGATCGGTTATCTTAATATTATCCCCGGCATATCCATAGAACCCACCACCGGTGCTGCTGGTAAAGCCTATAGTAAGCGTGCCGCTGGATTGCATAACGATAATGGTGCTGTGATCTGAAGGCGGAGACTTATCCAGCTTGATCCATGTCTCGACGGTAAATGGACCTTCAATCTCCACCTGGAGAGCATCAGGAAAGCCAACGTTAACGAAAGACGCGCCGTCAAACTTCAGACCTGTGCCATATAGCCCCTGAGCATACTTGGCGCCGACGATCTCACCATCACATCCGTTTTCGCTGCTATCTATCGCTGTATTTCCTTCCCTCTCATCAAAAAGCCAGAGGGCCTTGACCTCTGCGTGGGCGCTATAGGCCAGAACCATCAACATTAGAGCCAAAGCGCCGATTGAGACAACCTTTCTCATGTTTTATCCTTTCTTTACAAGCCTTGTTAGATTCCTCGCTATAGCTCCAAACGCCACCATTACCTACAGCAACGGCAGGAATTGAGATAAATGCAAAGTAAATCTATATGAAAACAATGGCTAATTGTTCAGATTTTAACTATCGACTTTTCATGCTGCCCCAGGATACAGGCAGTTTCCCTTGTGGTTCGACAGGAGTGACACTACTGAAGTACCCAAGTTGCCCGGCTGGCAGCGCCTCATCTGAGATACGCATTTCATCCAGAGTAGCATTCTCCAGGAAGTATTGGTCATGCGTACTCCACGCACCTATTGTCCAGGGGCTATCCGTAGGATGATCAAAATTAGCATCAGACGCGTCCTGACTGGCTATTTCCTGACCATTCTGGAAGAGTTTTTGAGTCGTGCCATCAAACGTATGGGCCATGTGCACCCATTCACCCACAGGGAATGGCTCAGGATCAGTTATCTTTACATTATCCCCGGCATATCCATAGAACCCACCGCCTGTGCTGCTGGTGAACCCTATTGACACTGTACCACTGGCCTGCATGAAGATGAGGGTGCTGTGATCCGAAGGCGGGGCAGCATCCAGTTTGATCCACGTCTCAGCCGTAAATGGCCCTACAATTTCATCCTGAAGAGCCGCAGGAAAGCCAAGATCAACGAAAGACGCGCCGTCAAACTTCAGCCCGGTACCATACTTACCCGGCACGTACTCAGCACCGTTGATTTCGCCGTCGCACCCGTTGCCACTGCTATCTATTGCTGTGTTTCCTGACCCTTCGTCAAAAAGCCAGAGGGCCTTAACCTCTGCATGGGCGCTATAGGACATAAAAATCACCATTAGAATTGAAATACCGGTCACAACAAATTTCTTCACAATTAGTTCTCCTCTAAAGGTTTGAACACCGTCAGATCCCGCCGCGCGGCGGCAAAAAATTAAGACGCAGAACACAAGCTATACATCTTGAGTTTTACTACAACCTGCGTAGATCTTCTCCTTTAGCCTGACAGTGCCCAAGTTTTTTCCAACCACCGCGCTAGTTCTAAAAACCGGACAGTCTCATTATCAAGAAAGAACAGGCCGCAAAAAATCTGCGGCCAGAATCTCCCTCATATCATATACAAGCCAATAAACCCATTTTCATCCAGAAGTCTCGGACTCAGGAGCGGGTTCAGGCTCACCCAACCTTTCAGCCGCTTCCTTATGTTCAGGATCGATCTCCAGGGCCTTCTTAATTTCAGCCAGACCTGCATCTCTGTCTCCTTGTGCCAGTGCAAGCTCACCCAGAGCAAGATGGAATTCGGCACTGTCCGCAATATTTGGATCATCCGCTTTGAGCTTAACCAGAGTTTCCTGTGCTTGTTTCAGTTGTCTCACCCTGACCTGACTGATCAGCGATCTGGAAACCATGAAACGATAATCGGCCAGAAGCATAGCAGCCTTCTTCAAAGCCTCCGATGCCTTCTCATCTCCCGAAGCAGCCTTTTCGGATATTAGTTTCAAATTAATATCCGCCGAAGTGGATTCCATAGCTCCCTTAAGCTCTTCATCTATTTTGCGCTTGACCACGCGTATAGAACTGTTATACTTTATCTTCGCCCAGGAATAGCAAGTCTCGCTCTGCTTAACACGATCCGTCTCTTTAGCAAACACAAGGGCATATTTATAGCACAGGTCTCCCAGTTCCTTTTGAACCTTATAGTCAGCACTACCCTTACCGCGCGCCTCGCTGTCGTAGAGTTCAGCCCTGGTAGCATCCTTCTTCCTGTAGAAAAGCACCTCAGCCAAATGCTGGACAGCATCAGTGTCCCTGGAGGTCGGTTTTAAAGCCACAGATCTCTCGAAGGATTCCAGTTCCTCATCATCATTTCCCAATTTCTTGTACGCCAAACCCATTTTGTAGTATATTTCCGAGTCCTTGTGTGGAACCAGCCCAAGAGCTGTTTTGTAAGCTTTTAGAGAATCTTCATACTCTTCATCACTGTAATAGGTTTCACCAGTGACGATCATGGAGTCGATTATCTTCCGATCCCGCTTTATAGACTCTTTGAACATCTCCGCGGCCTTATCACTCATCCCGATGCCTCTGTAGCACTTTGCCAGGCCAAAATAAGCTCTAGCGGCATTTTCCCAAGACTTAGGTGCTAACTGCAAAGCTCTCTCATATAGCGAGCCGGATTCCTTATAATTCCCTGACTGGAGTTCCATGTTAGCAAACATATAATAAGCATCGTACATGGTTCCCTGCGAATCCGCGCTTATATTGGGCATTATGTCCACAGGATCAACGCCAAAATCTTTGGAGACGGTTCGACTCTGCTGTTCCTCAGTGCGCTGTCGGCTGCCAATGTCAGCTCGCGGAACGTTGCGGGCCCTTCTTCTTCTCTGACCGCCTGTCGGATCTGATGTCTGCGGCTGAACCTGGGCATCCGGAATTGCAGCCTCAGACTCTTCGACAAGATCCGATACATCCACACCCATATTCTCAAGTGCTTCCCTGGCCTCTCTACCAGACGAGGAAAGGGAATATTTAGACGCCACCATCTTATAGCTTTCAGCAGCTTCATCGGCCTTATCCAATTCCGTTTCGTAGATCTTGGCCGCACTCATTCCCGATTGGGCAGCGAGACGGTGTGTCGGATGGTCCTTTGAAAAATCCGAGTACGATTTCGCCGCCTCATCATACTTCTTCAACTCCTCGTAGCATTTAGCGATGGCCAACGCAGCGTCGCTCGCTTTCTCAGTGCCAGGCATTTCCTGAGTTACCTTCGCAAAGTTCTGACGGGCCTTCTCATAGTCTTTTTCCTGAAAATAGTGCATAGCAATAGCCCAGTTAGCTTCGCCGGATACCTCGGTTTTCGGATAAGCCTTAGCTATTTCCTCGTATACCTCAAGACCTTTCTGGTGATCTTCCATCCGCTTATAGTAAGTTTCAGCGATCCCCAGGTGAGCCTTTTGAGCCACCACCGAACCGGATTTCTCCTTCATGATCTGCTCATAGGAACTGATAGCCGCTTCAGGCTGACCAGATAACGCCATCTTCTCAGCCTGTTGCAGCGGCGACGAGCAGCCAGCTAACACAGCCAGAATACAAAGAACAAAAGCAGTCTTCAAGTAGAACCTGAAAAACTTCATAGAAATCCCCTTCTTTCCATGTAATGGGTGCCGCGCCCATACCAATTTATTAGAATCTCCTTCACACAAGCCTATAAAATCCTGATTCGCAAAAAAATGCCAAACCAAAAATAAATAACCAAAAAATCTCACAGAACATTTTAGCACAAGATCGGGCAAATTGTAAAATGAAAAATCCGCCTTATCTAAGCAATTACACTATTTATCAATTTCAGCATACTGTCCTTATGTGTGCCCGGCCAGTATATCCTCCCGCAGTTCGGGCATTCATAAAAATTGCTCTGCGTCAGATATGTATAGATAGGAACTTTCTCTCGAACGTTATCCTTTCGCACAGAAACCAACTCACAATTACATACAAGGCACCGGGTAAATAGCCTATCTTTCAAATCCAGATCAAGTTCCTCCACTACCTGCCTGAGTTGCTCCCTGGGCTGATCACTCCCGATAAGAATGCTCTTCCTGGCCAGCTTCCTTTTCACCAGATTCGTATCCCTGGTCAGGATTATTCTGTCCTCCACCAAAGCCTGGTGGACAAGAGCGCTATCACCGCCCCCATCATACCAAACTGTATCGTAGCCCACAACCCTCAGCCACTTTGCCAGTTTGCCCAGCATTTCATCCGCAAGAAACCTAAACTCAGAATCGCTTTCGTCGGTCATGAGGAAAACCCCTGCTTAATCCTGATTCCTCTGCCACTGATATCGCGCTCATGAACTCCTCAGATCGAATCCCCCTGTTGAGTTCCGGATACTCAGATGCCTTATGCTCCGGCCGATACTGATCCATGATGTTTACATACGAATTCTCTGATAATCCGGCTACATAATTCAAAACTTTTTCAGTTCCGGCCAGATTACCCGGCAGGACCAGATGTCTTATTAGCAAGCCGCTTTCGGCTATGCCTTCCGAATTAATCTTCAGGTCTCCCACTTGCCTGTGCATTTCGGAAACAGCGGCAGTTACAGCGTCAAAATAGCCCGGTGCTTCGGAATATTTCTCCCCCGCATCGTTATCACCGTACTTTATGTCCGGCATGTAAATATCAAACACACCATCAAGTAATTTCAAGGCGTCAATGGACTCATAACCCCCGCAGTTATGAACCAGAGGAACACGGAGACCATTTTCAACAGATAAAAGCAAAGCGGCAAGTATTTGGGGAATATAGTGTGTGGGAGTGACAAAATTTACGTTGTGGCACCCCATATTTTGAAGATCAAGCATAGCCCTGGCCAGTTCATCCGATTCTATCTCTCGACCGCGCCCCAATTGACTGATCTCGTGATTCTGGCAGAACACGCAGCCTAGATTGCAATTTGTGAGAAAAATAGTTCCAGAACCGGAACGGCCTACCAGCGGCGGCTCTTCACCAAAATGCGGCCCTACACTGGAAACCATCGCGCGCATGCCGGATCTGCAAAAGCCCTTCTCATCCTGCAACCTGTTAACACCACATTCTCTGGCGCAGAGCTTACACTCCTTCAGCATTTCGTAAGCAGCAGATACACGGCCCTTTAACTCACCGGTCTCATAAAGTCGGACATATGAAGGCAAAAATTTCATTGATTACACAAGCATTCAGTAGCTCATATCTCCGTATTCCCATAACCGGATGTATTCTATCAGAACAGTTTTGCTATGTCAATCAATTTCTGCTTGACACCTCCATGAATTCATGATAATCACTTACAGACCAGAACAGAGCTTCGCAACCGCGGAGCGGGGAGGAAGAAAACCACAGAGATACTGAGGCACGGAGAAAGACAGATTAATCACAAATCACACGAATCAGAAGAACAGCACGAACCATTTGTGAAATTCGTCCCATTCGTTTCATTCGTGATTTTCCTTCCTTCTCTGTGTCTCCGTGACTCCGTGGTTAGTTTCATAATTTCCTGGTCAAGAACAATACGAATGATTTGTGCAATCTGTCTCATTTGCGTCATTCGTGATTTTCTTTCCTTCTCTGTGTCTCCGTGACTCCGTGGTTAGTTCTATGCTTTCCTGGTCAATGAAAATATTTGACACCACAACTATCAACGAGCAAGGCGGGATCAAAGATGACATCAAAACAGAGGATATTGGATGCGATCCATCACAAACCCACAGACCGAATACCGTTAGATTTATGGGCGACAAAGGAAGTGCTTCACAAGTTATGCGCGCATTTCCAAACAGACCAGGTCGATGATGTTATGAGGGAATTAGGAATAGATATCCGGCTCGTGGAACCGGAATACATCGGCCCCCCTCTGGAAGAATCCCCGCAAGGCATAGTAAAAGACATCTGGGGTGTAACACGTAGACGGGTAAGTCATAGCGAAGGGAGCTATCTGGAGGTGGTAAACTATCCACTGGAAGGCGACATAGACGTTTCAGACATCGAGAATTATCCCTGGCCGGATCCGGATCACTACGACTACTCTGTCATACCAAAATCGTGCGAAAAATACGAAGGCTACGCCATCCTGAACGTAGGAAACAGGCTCAATCGAACCAGTGTGTTGAAAGCCGCAATATATCTGCGTGAGATGCAGCAGTTGATGATGGATATGGCACTGAATCCGCCGCTGGTAAAAGCCTTGCTGGAAAAGATTTCAGATTATTACCTGGCGCATAACGAGAGAATATTCAAAGCAGGTGAGGGATTTATAGATATATTCATGATGGGCGATGATTTTGGAACACAGAAAGGCCTGCTGATAAGCTCCCGGATGTTTCAGGAGTTCTTCGCGCCCAGGTTAAAGGAATTCGCAGACCAGGCAAAAAGCTACGGTATGAAAGTGATGCTCCATTCCTGCGGAAGCATAAGGGAATTGATACCCAGCATTATCGAGATAGGCGTGGATATACTCAATCCAATCCAGACCCACGCCGTAGGGATGATCCCGGAGGAGCTAAAAGAGGAGTTCGGCCACAGAATCTGCTTCCATGGCGGCATAGACATCCAGAAAACCCTTCCGTTCGGAACCGTCCAGGAAGTCGAAAACGAAGTGAAAGATCGGATAAGAGTTTTGGGAAAAGATGGAGGATATATACTGGCCTCCACGCATAACATCCAGCCAGATACACCCATCGAAAACATCCTGAAAATGTACGAAACAGCCACTTCACAAACCCTACTTCCTTAAATCCGGAAGCCTTATATCACGACAGCGCGTTCTGGAGAATGTAGCGATGGCGAAGCAGCCATGCGGCGGCCCGGGCTCGCCAGGCAAGTGCCCATAATGGTTCAGGATCCCTGGTGTCCGGAGTCACGCCAGCGTCGTCAGCTTGTTCAGCAGTATCGTGGACAACGAACTCAATGATACGGTCGACGAAACCGCGCCGCTGTCTGATTGAAAGCCCATAGGCATCCACCATGGCCCGGAGTTGCTGGGCGCGATCGGCGAGTGGCGGTAGGCCATCTCGTCTCGCGACATCATCATCGTGAAGCTTTGCATTGAGCCAGCATGCCTGCGCGAGTTCCATAAGTGGGTCGACCGGGCCCGCGAAATCCCAGTCGATAAGGGCAACTGGGAGGCCGTTGCGCGCCACTATATTCCAGGGAGCCACATCGCAGTGGCCGATAACTCGCTCAGGGCCACCAAGGGAACGACCAAACCAGGGGCCCCATGTCGCATCCGGCGGTGGATGGTAAGAGGCGGTCGCTTCGTGCAACTTACGGAGCATTTCACCCACAGCGGCTGCTCCTTCCAATGTCCACGGGCCGGGCTGTGTAAACTCTCCCTCGATGTAGGTAAGCGTCTCGCGGCCCTCCATGTCAAACCCCGAACCCACCACGCGCGGAGCACCAGCAAAGCCTACATCCTCAAGGTGGCGTAGCAGTGAATGCACAGTAGCCGCCCAAGGGCCGGTTTCCCGGACGACAACCTGTCCTTGCCGATAAACGGCTCTATGGTGGAACAGGCTCCTGGTTCTCAACACCTCAATTTTTGCATTCATTCAGATCACCAACCGGCGAGGCTATTTGACGCAGCGAAGTCCGATAAGATCGCTGGTGTTGTCCGGATCATAGCTATATCGGTAGGAAACGGACAGGGGAGTATAAACATTAGCGAACCACGAACCACCCCGCATAACGCGAGCTTCCCCCGAACCCGGTCCCGTCGGATTTCGATCGGGAGACTCCCGGTAATAGGTCTCACTGTACCAATCCGTACACCATTCCCAGGCGTTCCCATCCATATCATGAAGACCATAGCCATTAGGAACAAAACTGCCCACCGGTAAAGCTCCGCTTTGTTGGTTCCCACCAGCGCCAGAATCGGCTTCACGTCCCCGAGGGATTTCATCTCCCCAGGGATAAATCTTGCCCACCAATCCCCCGCGAGCACCTTTCTCCCACTCCGCTTCAGTTGGCAAACGTTTACCTGCCCATTTGCAGTAAGCCATCGCGTCATGCAAGTTCACTCCCACCACCGGCTGATCAGGAGCATTGTGCCTGGGATCGTCCCAGTACCTCGGCGCTTTATGTCCTGTAGCATCCAAAAATCTCTTATAAACGGCGTTGGTCACTTCGTAAACATCCATGTAAAAAGCATCCAGATAAACCGTATGCACCGGCATTTCATCCGGCTCACCGAAATCGCTCCCCATCTGGAACTCCCCCGCAGGGATCAGCACCATAGGAGCACTATCCATACCCACGGAAATACCCGGTGTTACCAAAACCTTGCCCTGATAAAAATGGCCGTTTACCAGCAAAGTAGCATTCGCCTGTATATCAAGCTCAGCCCTCAGCATCTCATCGCCGAGTTTAAAAACAACCGGGCAAGAGCCTACCGGGATTTCCTCTATGATTATCTGGTCTTCCGTTTTGTGTATATTCTGGTCAAGAAAAGACACATCACATTCCAGCGGCAAGCTTCTGATAACGATCTTGCCCGTCCGGTTTCCCGCAGTGGCTTTATCAGACCCGCTTTTCTGCCCCACTTCGGCCTCAGCCGCCACCACGCAAAAAATTACAGCCAAAACACAGCCTGTTATTACAGAAAAAGCCATGACATTCTTTTCATGATTCCTCATTTGCACACAACACCTTTCTATAGGCTTTTACAAAAGAATTAAGACCCGGATAAGTAGTTAATGGCATATGATCGACAAAAGTCAGAACGATCACTGATTATTGATAACCGGACACTTAATATACCTCACTTGCAGGACTTGATCAAGGAAAAACCAATCGACGCTTTTTTGCTTGCCAAAAACGCGCTTTTCGTGATATAATAATGCTAGCAGTTGGGGAAAAATCAAGGCTCTACGAAATCTGCAAAGCATGTGGATAACTTGTGGATAACTTGTGGATAACTAGACTTGCTATCTGACCAATTTTTCTCCAATATCCCAGTCCAAATGCGGCTTTCGCAGATCACTCCTGTGAGAGATTTGTTTTTTTGGCTGGCGCCCGCGTTTTTTCTGGAAAAACCCTTGTTCTTCACGTGTAAATTGTAGTCATATCAGTCGTTTACAGAGTTATCCACATATGTGCATAACTTTGTGTATAACTCCAAACTGTGGAAATATGGAGATAATCTTAACATATACCTCTTCATCCACAAAGAAAAGAGACTGGAATCCTACTGATAGTCTTATAGATCGGTATGTGTATAACTTGTGGATAACTTGTGGATAACTTTTTGGGTTCTGATACCACATATGCACAAATACATGTTATATTGAAAACCAATAGAAAGGATTATTGAGATGGCCGAGAAGACAGCGGTTGAAGTATGGTCAGAAGCTATGGATATCGTCGAGCGGAGTCTTGGCCAAACTGATATGAACCTCAAACTAACCAAGGCGGTATCACTAACCGATGGTGTTCTGTCTGTAATAGTACCTAGTATTGTGACCAAAGAAATCATAGAAGGTGAGCATCTGAAACAAATCAATAAGGCCCTGAGAGACATAATAGGTACTGATGTAAGTGTAGAATTTGACATAAAGGCAGAATATTGGATTGATCAAAGTGAAGCAAAAGAAAGTATAGTGTCCCCAAAGGAATCCGTTGATGCTTTCTCTTTGAAATCCAGATATACCTTCGACAGTTTTGTAGTAGGCCCAAGCAATCGGTTCTCCTACACGGCTTCACTAGCTGTAGCTGAATCGCCAGGTAAGGTGTATAATCCCCTGTATATTTACGGTCGCGTGGGACTGGGCAAAACTCATTTGATGCACGCGATCGGTAACTCGATGAAAAGTAACAATAGCAATTATAAAGTATCATACATGTCCTCCGAAAAGTTTACCAACGAAATGATAGAATCTTTAAGGCGTGGAACACCAATGCCTGAATTCCGAAACAAATATCGTACAGCGGACGTTTTGCTCATAGACGACATTCAGTTTATTCGCGGCAAGGATGGCACACAGGAGGAATTTTTTCATACTTTCAACGCCCTTTACGATGCCCAGAAACAGATTGTCTTAACGAGTGATAGCCACCCGCGGGACATACCAACTCTTGAGGAAAGACTCAGATCCAGGTTTGAATGGGGTCTGATAACTGTCATAGAACCTCCGGAAGTGGAAACCAGAATAGCGATTCTGAGGAAAAAGAGCGAAGAGCTGGGGATAAATAATCTCCCGGATGATGTGGCCATGTTCATTGCAGATCGTGTTACCACAAACATAAGAGAACTGGAAGGATGTCTTATCAGAGCTTTAGCTCTGGCCGATCTGGATAATGTACCCCTGTCAGTTGATCTGGTCAGAGAAGCGCTTAAAGACATTATACCCCCGGAATCTGAAGAATATGCGGATCTTGTAAACGTTGAATCCATTCAGAAGGTCGTTGCCAAATACTTCGGCGTCAAACCATCAGATTTAAGATCCACAAAGAGACCCAGAAACATCGCATTGGCAAGACACGTAGCCATGTATCTTTGCCGCCGTCTCACGCAACTGCCCCTCATAGACATAGGGAGAGATTTCGGCAAGAAAGATCACACAACAGTTATGCACGCCATCAGCAGAATCGAAGAAACTATGAAAAGCGATCCGAATTTTGAGAAAACTATAGAGCAGCTTATGACGGAAATCAGGAATTACCAGGACTAAAGAAGTCGGATAAGCGATAAAGCTAGTAATAAAGCAATATAATGAGTATTTTCTATCAATAAAGACGATGAAAACAACACTTATGTGAATAACTTGTGGATAACGTGTGGATAACCTGTGGATAACACAAAATAATTTGTGGATAAGTTATCCACATTGTGGATATGTGGATAACTTGCATAGTTATCCACAAAGTTTTCCACACGTTATCCACATAGCTAAAGCAAGACAGGGTATAGCGTTGAGTGAGTTATCCACATATCCACATAGGCCTACTACTACTACTACTAAGTTTAAATAAAATATAATAGTAGTAATAGATCAACCGGATCCGGTTCTTTACCGGAGGGGAAAACTTGGTTTTTGGGAATGAATACGATGGATAATTAGGATGACCTTTTTACTGGGAGAATTGTTATGGAACTGAGTTTCGAAAGAGAAGATTTATGGGAAGCTATGCAAATAGTTGGTAACGTTGCAGCAAGTAGGAATACATTGCCAATCTTAGCTAACGTTCTGATCAGAACAGTAGAAGACCATATACAATTAGCCGCAACAGACTTGGAAGTTGGAGTGAAATCCGTAGTCAAAGGTGAAATTCTGGAACCAGGATCTATAACAATTCCTGCCAGAAAACTGGCTGATATAGTGCGAGAGCTTCCTGCCTCCACAAGTTCAGGGGAATCAGCCAAGGTCAGACTGACTACTCAGGCAAACGATAGAGTTGAAATTGATTGCGAGAAGGCAAAGTTCAGAATCGTAGGTCTAACTGATGAGGAATTCCCGCCTCTGCCTGAACTCGGTGATGATTTTCTCACAATTGATTCCGATATTTTAAGGCGCATGATCCAAAAAACGGCTTTTGCTGTGTCTACAGAAGAAACAAGACACTTTCTAAATGGGATTTACTTCTGCATAGACTCTGATTCCATAAAAATGGTGGCGACAGATGGCAAAAGACTAGCAGTCGCTACTAAACAGCAAACAGAATCTGTAGAGAAAGAAATCGGCGTTATCATTCCCACAAAAGCGGTTAATAACATTTTGAAAACCTTCGCAGATGAAGAAAATGTCAAGATCGCTCTCTTGG
>Ga0272441_10007256_pt1 | contig 18095 bp, 10 predicted proteins | sample SSMProp6N_FD_193582 | JGI IMG/M metagenome (GOLD analysis project Ga0272441, IMG submission 193582) | Marine sediment archaeal communities from Little Sippewissett salt marsh, Falmouth, MA, United States - SSM-Prop-6N | ecosystem: Environmental > Aquatic > Marine > Wetlands > Sediment ... | reverse complement strand
AATTATTTTCCTGGATCTTGCAGTCCCCGATTTTGATATAACCGTCCCGAGTTTTGAAGCATGTAATACCCCCTGCGATCCTTTTTCCATGACCGCTACCGCCAGTCACGGTAAAGCATTTGAATTCAATATTTGACGCCTCTCTAATCTCGACGACATGAATATCGCTTCCATCGGCATCAATGATTGTCGTTTCAAAATCTGCACCGATAATCCGGGTGTTATCTTCGATATTTAATGGAAATATTTCACCAATATCCATATTATAAATTCCGGGAGCAACATTTACCACTGCGGGATTTACAGATGTAGCTTCAACGCGAGTCAATGCATATGAAATGGTTTTCCATGGTTTATCAGGCAAAGTCCCTGAATTTTCATTGCTGCCCCTGACAGCATCGACATAATATTCCGTTGAAAATGCTGTTAGGGTAAAAAGAGTTATCAATAAAACTGAAGCCACCATAACAATCTTTTTCATTACATTCTCCGGTAGATTAAAAAAACTAACTTACAAATATCCGGGGAAAGTTACCTTCGATCCCTGAAATTACATTTGCGTTTACTTTTGCAACTTTAAATTTTTAGGGCAGTCCCCCATAGCTGCCCTAAAATAGATATAATAAACGTCGGAACTTTCAGCATTTTTTTTCTTTATAAACTCCGCACACCCGGGTTTTACAGCTTCGATATGAAAGGAATATGAGCCTGCTTTGGTAAAAGGAGGTGATGTGCTGGCTTTTTTGAAACTCACAAGGGTTGTACCTTTAATATCGAGATCCGCAGGCGTTGTAAAACCCGTGGAGTGCGGTATCTTTTGACCCTTCACCCACGAAAGGGTCTTCCAGAGGCTGGAATCTGGAGCAAGGGGGATGAGATAGATGCCTGTATTTATTAAATCTCCCGGTGCAGGAGGGTGAAAGGAACCCCTTGCCTTAATTCCAGAGAGTGAGGATTGATGGGATAATAACGTATTCATGGGTTTAAATATTCCCCAAAATGTAAAAGATATTTTCTTTAAATTTTTTCATTAATCCACGAAACATCTGAAAACACCGACGACGACTCCGAGAATTTTAATCTCGGACTCGTCGAAAACCATAGTCTTGATATCCGGATTTTTAAGAGCCAACTTGATTTTACCTTTATCTTTCCATATTCTCCTCAAGGTGGTGTTATTTTTATCAAGACGAATAAGCGCGATTTGATCACTTTTGAACCTTGCGGTAGATTCTATAATTACATAATCTCCGCTCGATATTTTCTCACCCTCGTATGCTTTACCTTTAACTTCGAGCATATAGACACGTCTTCCATGAGTAATCCTGTCAGGAAGTCTCATGTATTCGATCATTTTTGTAGTCTCGATGGGATTGTTTTCCGAGACGATTCCCATGACCGGAATTTCGAGGGGATCGATTTCGTTTGATTCTTCTTTGATCAATTCGATAGCCCTTTTCATGTTTGGTGTTCTCTTGATAAAGCCCTTATTTTCGAGCGTAACAAGCTGTTTATGCATGGTTGAAAGGGATGTTGTCCCGAAGTATTCACAGATTTCCTGAATACTTGGTGCGTAACCTTTATCACCGATATATTCTTTCAAATAATCGTAGATACCTTTTTGTTTTTTTGTTAAAAATGCCATCATCATAATTCCTGACTCCAATTCATCGTGGTTATTGTTACAAATAATATATGGTAAGATTCTGGTAAAGTCAAGTCTTTTTTCTAAATTTCAAAAAAAAATTTCAAACATCCAAAGGAAATTATCATCTTCTTCATTAACAATCAGGTAATTTCAAGGCAAAGGAGGATTCTCGGATTATGGTGAATTTTTAAGGATCTGTTAAAATTAATTGTATAATTCATTGTTCAATTTTTAATGCAGGTTCAGCGGTCTTTTCAATCGATAAGGAGAAATTTCAGGTTCATGTCCGGGGAATATCGACGGATAGTAGTAGTTGGAACTTCATGTTCCGGTAAAACAACTATCGCCAGAAGGATAAGCAATATTCTCGAAATACCTCATATTGAACTTGACGCTATTCACTGGAAGCCGGGCTGGCAGGAGACTTCCAGCGAAGAATTCCGGGAGCTTGTTTCTTCAGCCATATCACAGGGTTCCTGGGTAGTTGACGGCAATTACAGCAAGGTGCGTGATATAGTCTGGAGCAGGGCAGATACACTTATCTGGCTAAACTACAAGTTTTGGGTCGTATTCTCAAGGGCATTAAAGAGATCGTTCAAGCGTTTCGTTTTCAGGGAAGAGCTATTTTCTGGAAACAGGGAAACTTTAAAAAATCTTCTATCCAAGGACTGCATACCTTTATGGGTGTTAAAAACTCATCACAGGAAGAAAAAAAATACCCGAATATTTTCAGGCAGGGTAGATTCTCTCATCTTAAAGTCAAGGAGTTTAAGGATCAAAAATCAACCGATGAATTTTTATTAAACCTTAAAGAAGAAACGTGGATTAGTTAATGTTTTAACGGAGCTTAGATTTTTCAACTATAATTGTTAAAAAATTTTCATTAAGGACAAGAATTGATAAATATTTTATTAAGTAAGGCTAATATACAATAAGACTCATATGTATAATCCTGCCAGATAATTTATAATCATTGTATACCTTTTACCATAAACTCAGGAATAAAATTAACCATGAAATAAAATTTTTAAAAAATTTTTTTTCAAAAAGTTTTTAAAATAATGTAATGATATTCCTGTAAACGCTTTATTCATAGTAATTGACAAGAATATTTCTATTTAAGATAAAATTTTGAAAAGACTTGATTTTTTTAAAATTCAGTATTATAGTTATAATATATGTTGTATGTTAATTATATAAGAGGAGATGTTAGTTATGACAATGTGGATGGTAAGGGCTGGAGTTAACAGCTGTTATGTAGATACCTTTGTAAAAGAAGGTGTAGTAGCTTTAGGTTGGGGAGTAATCGGTAGCATAGAAAAAATGGAAAACAGGGATCAGATAATCCCATTGATTCGTGAAGCATTTCCTAAAAAGAAATTGCACTGGGTCAAGCTCTCATCAAGTCAGTTATTCAAATTTTTGAGGTTATTGAAGACTGGTGACAGGATAATGACATCCGATACTCCAAACAGGATTTATCATGTTGGAACCATAGTATCCGAGTATGAATTCAATCCGAATTTAATAAAAGAAGCACCAAATGTAAGGCGCGTCAAATGGGAGCCAATAACGGTAGAAAAAGACAGGTTGACCATGACAACAAGAAACAAACTCGGTACGATGACCACCCTTTTCCGTGTCATGGATTCTGCAGAAGAGGAAATTGAAGAGTACTTAAAAAACAAACAATAATAATTTACTGACATACAGCATAGAAACGGCATGGGAAGCAAAATTGCTTCTCATGCTTTTTTATTGTCCTTTTTAAAAACCTGAGATTGCCTTTTAAAAGAGATAAAGAGAAAGGGCAGGTATTTAACCTGCCCTCATGTCAATTAGAGGTTTGTCTCCAGTATTATTACGATTTTAACTATCTAATCAAGAAACTGGTGATCATAAGTTCTGATATGAAATCGAGGCTTCCCTGTTTTGCTGCTACAATTCCAAAATAATAGGTTCCACCTGCACCGACAGGCGGGTTTGTGTTTGGAATAGAGAACGAGAAAAGTGGTATGGAGTTAACAGCAGTGGATGCAGGTAATGTTATTCCAGCAATCAGTGGTGACACACCCTGATTCCATGCGAAACCCGAATATATGTTTCCTGCTGGGCTTAGCATCACGAAGTATAGATCAGCAGTAACGTTTGCAGGAGCAGTATGAACATCCACGAAGATAGTAACTTCATCCTGCGGATTGTATTCTTCGTTTCCCGGACCGTGCCAGATTGAAAAATTGACATTTGGCTGGTAGTGATAACCCATATCGATTATACTTTTATCGAAGACTCCATCCTGTCTTGTTGTCAAATTCTGGAGACCGATGTTAATGACGGTATCGCTTCCAGCATCAATACATGGGCTGTCTTCAATTTGACCTGCCGCGGTGCTGCTCAGGTAGAAATCACCCCTTGGACCTGATGTAAAATGAGGGTTAGAATCAATATTTCCTTCGCCAACGAAACCATTTTCAATATTGCAAAAGGTTGCATTTGCAGAAGAGCCATCCGCCGCCTTGTAAACTGAGGGATTTCCGAAACCTCTTACAATGCTGTTTACGAGGGTAGCTGAGCTTCTATCCGTGGCGCTAATAGCCGGGCCATGATACTCATCCGATGCAACCATAGTAGAACTGCTGAAATCCAGGTTCGATTGGTGTGTAACGTAGATATCACTTTCTGCTGTGGTATTTTCTGCAAAAAGGCAGTTAACTATTACAGATGATGTACTCCACAAAAGCAGTATAGAGCCACCATAATTATCGGCATTGTTTTCGAAAAATTCTGAATTCGAGAGCCTGAGAGTTGTTTCGTTTTCTCCAACAATGGCTCCACCGTGTCCTGTATCACCCGAGGTGAATTGTGCGGCGTTCTGGAGGAAAGTACATCCGTCCACGTTTGGTGAAGACATGTTATTGTACATACCACCTCCGACGGGAGAGATGTTTGCTATGAATTTAGAATTGATGACGAAAGGATTTGACATGTTCAAATTGACAAGTCCGCCACCAAACCATTCTGCCTGGTTGCCGACTATTTCGCAGTCATAGATTGTGGGATTGCATTTAAATTCGTTATAAATTCCGCCACCGGCTCCACCTTCTTCTCCGAGTTTAACCGCATTATTCATATTGATTTTCGAGCTTCCGATAATTGGAGATGAATTGTCTAAATTGAAAATACCGCCGCCATACACAGCGGAGTTGTTTTCAATTTCGCTGTCGGTTATTGATATTGATGCATCAATGCAGCTGATACCGCCGCCCAGGTAATCCGCATCATTATCTTTAACTACACAAACTGCCAGGTGTGGTATAGAGCCTTCCTCGCAGTGAATACCTCCGCCGATACCGCTGTTTTCGTTAACTTTAACAGCGATGTTGCCGCTGATTTCCGTGTTTGTGATATAAGGATCTGCGTCGTATATGCAAATAATACCGCCACCAACCAACGCTTCGTTTCCTCTTAAGATGCAATTATCCAACTCACCCCCTGATTTGGCATAATAAATTCCACCGCCGTATGTAGTTCTTTCATTGTCTTCGATAATGCAGTTTCTAATAATCGGTGACGAATTTGTGCAATAAATTCCGCCACCAAAAGTGGTATCCATGATTGATGAGACACCTGAGCCGCCAGTTATTGTGAAACCTTCCAGGACGAGGTCTTTTTGACCCGAGATATAGAGAACGGTGTTTGGGCTATCAGTCCCATCGATAATTGTAGTTTCCGGGTCCTGTCCTATATAGGCGGTATGTCCTCTCAGGTTTATTGGAAAAGATTCACCGTTATTAAGGTCGTATAGTCCGGGAGCGACGTAAACGGTTGTGGGAGATGAATAGATCTGAATGGCATCGATCGCATAGGTTAGTGTTTTCCATGCGTCATTTTCCTCAGTACCTGAATTTCCGTCATCACCGTTAACAGCGTCCACATAAACATCAGCGCAGAATGCGGTCAAACCGATCGACATAATTGTCAATAAAAAAATATTGAACAAGAGTTTTTTCATAGTAGTTCTCCTTTAAAAAATCAATTAATCTATAATTTCTATTGTCCGTGTCGTCTGGTCAGTAAATCCTTCGGTATCCATCACCTCCAATCTTATTGTTTTCATACCCACTCTCGAGTATTTATGAGTCCTTTTACGAAGGCTGGAATAGGGAGCATCCCATAAACCGTCATCCTCCCAATCCCACCTGAATTTTAAATCATCGACAGAATCCTGCAAGTCATAAGAATATTGCGCGTCAACGAAAAAAGTCGTGTATGTCCCGCCCTGTTCTGGATTTACATCGAAGATTGCCGTCGGTTCTTTCTTATTGATTGTAAATACTGATTTGCTTATACCGGTTCTAATCTCTCCCGATAAGGGATCGAGCATAGCTGCATAAAAATTATACTCCCCGGAAATGCTTTCGTCTATCCGGGGAACGTTGACAATAGCCTCGTATTTTGAAGATTTTTCATCGAGAGCTTTTGAAACTTTTGCAAAAGTTTTCGTGAATTCGGGATAATAAAGGAAATTACCATCAATAGCTAAGAGGACAACTAGATCCAGTTCAGCTTTTTCACCCGGATTTATCATGATTATTCCTGCTTCAAGGCTATCTCCCGTAACATATTCTTTTTTGTCCGTCTTAATTTGAACTTTCGGAGTGGTTATAATATCTGCATCGAGAATGTAATCCGAGGGCTCCCATTCGAATTTATCCGGATCATGGTCTCCATCCGATAAGTTTGTTATAACGAATGCTGTTTTTTCGAATTCACCTATATCCGGTAAGAACAGGATACCTGTTGAATCTCCACTTTCAACACATTCCACATATTCTGTGGGAGAGCCAGCTTCTGGTATCAGAATCATGTCTGCTGACCATTTTTTATCCTGATCTCCTTCGAAAGAAATGAACAGGGTGCCCTTCTCACCATTCAGATTGAAATCGATGTAATTGGAACCATATTCTGACGGGGGATTTTCGGGGGTAAAACTTTGCAAGGGGATGTCTGATGTGCTGACAGTTTTTTCCAGGCGAACCTTACTTGAATAAGAGAAATCTTTCCCATTCTCGAAATGAGCACCGTCGTCATTCTGTCCTAAAAACCACCGCCATTTTGCAAACTCGCGGTATGCATCGCTGAAGCAATCGCCATTAATCCCGGGGAGCATAATTTCGAGGGCATCGATATAATCCGGTTCGTTGATGAGTTCTTTCTGCCGGGAATTTTCCCATATTTCCCGAATAAATATCATGTTTTTATAACCATAGTACTCATCCAGAAATCCGAGAAACAGAGACGCACCATAGTGATAACCAAACTCGAATTCAGATATGTCTGCCGATAGGAAAACGTAATCGATGGATTTTTCCGGGTATTTTTGGAAAACCTGTATTGAAGATTCCCGTGAAAGGTTGTCATAAGTCAGCATGGTTGCAATAAAGGAGGCGGTAGATTCGAGAAGCATCCATTCGAGTGGATCCATAGCAAACTGGCATGAGTGGTTGAATTCATGAGCAATCAATCCTTCTAATCCTTTTTCGCTTTTTATCAGGGGACTCAAGACTATAAAGGAAGACATGCTGAGCCATTCTTTGGTTAGATCTATCCCGATGGGTGTCATGTACCCGCCAACGAAACTGTGTTCCATGATGAAGAAGTCCAGGTTATCATTCCCGCCGTATCCGTCATCAGGAGGAGGAGGATAAAATCCCAGTCCATCCACTTCTTTTTCCCATGCAGATTCGGCATAGAATACAACCCTGCTGCAATAATCCTCACCGTATTCGACGGGGCAATGAACACGTATGGGATAGATGGTGGAATCGATTACAAATTCATCGTCTTCCCGGGGGGCGAGAAGCTCGATAATGCACGCGTAAACATTGGGGGAGATGAGATCTTTCGTACTCAGAACATCGAGGACAATCGATGTGCCACAGTAAAGGGGTTTATATTCGACAGATTTAAGAGGTTCTGGCAAAAGCTCAGGTTTAACCATTGCATAAATCTTATATAACGCGGCTTCATCCAGTGTGATTTTTCCATCGAGATGCATATTATCTATAATCCTGAAGATGCTTCCATTTGAATCAGAAGCATCCGCAGAACCAATGATCATAAAGAATATTGCCAGTAAAGCAAATAAAGTTGAAATGAAACACCTTACCATTAAATACTCCTCCGCGACAAACCCAGAACCGCCGATGTACCCGTTTATTCTTTTCTAAATATGATTATAACATCGAATTGATGAGAGGTAAAATCACAGCTAATACCCAAGTTATGTTAATCGAAATTCATGATTTCAAAAATGTATTGAATTATTTATTTTATTCATCTATATTTTATATATGAAGATCTCACCGTTAGAGTACTTTCGAAAAATAAGAGAGATTGCAATTATTGCTATGTTTTCAGACGATTATCTTATGAACAGGTTAGTACTAAAAGGTGGAAATTTACTTGATATAGTTTATAAGATCTCTGACAGGACATCTTTAGATCTTGATTTTTCGATTGAAGATGACTTCAATCGGGAAGAACTTGATAAAATAGAAATTAAGCTAGAAAAAGTTCTGCAAACTACATTTAATGAAGAAGGTTTTATAGTATTTGATTTCAAATTTTTCGAAAAACCAAAAAGAAGACCTTATAATGCTGCAGATTTTTGGGGAGGTTACAAAATTAATCTGAAAATCATTGAAAAAGACAAACTTGACAATTTAGGTGATAAAAGCCTTGCCTCAATGCGCCGTAATGCCAGCACAATCGCTGGTGCTCAGAAAAGAACTTTTACAATTGATATCAGTAAATATGAGTATTGCAAAGCTAAGCAGACTAGAGAATTAAACGATTATATGATTCATGTATATTCCCTTCCAATGATTGTTTTTGAAAAGCTCAGATCCATTTGTCAGCAAATGCCAGAATATAAAAGGATCTCAAGAACTATTAAACCAACTGGGCGTTCCAGGGATTTTTTTGATATTTACACAATTCTCGAAAACAAAAAGTTTTCATTTGAACCGACAACTCCTGAAAATATTGAATTATTGAAGCTGATTTTTCAAGCGAAGCAGGTACCCCTGGAATTTTTGAAAAAAATAAAAGAACAAAGATGCAGAGATTTCCATGAACAAGATTTTGTTTTATTGAAGATTACTATAAAACCTAATGCCAAAATAAGGGATTTTAGTTTTTATTACGACTATGTAGTAAAAAAAAGCCTTCTTTTAGAGAAATCCCTTGGGATAGTGTAACCGCCACCGTTTAGAGTATTCTGTATCCTTCATTTGATGTGTTAGATAAAAATCATGTTTTAACTCGAATTTACGTAAGAGGTTGAGTTGTGAATCATCATAAACTCCGGCAGCCTCTAGATAAAAACCTACGACTTGATGGTAAGGATATATATAACCGATTTTTTTCAGCATAGCTGATAACTTATTTATTGACACGTCTCTTTCTTTAGCAATGCGATAAGCCTTTAAAACCTCAAAAATCCCTCCCGAGTAAACTGGTCTGACAGCAATATCAATTAGAGTACGTTCTAAGTTTGTCGCTAAAATATTCTCCCCCTGGTCTCCTTCAATTTCGATAACACCAAGCCTTCCTGTATTCATACCGTTAAGGATACAAATTTTCATATTTTTATACTTTGCTATATACCTGGACTGTCTGACCGGACGTTTGAAATTGCTGTCAATCTGGTGCTGGAGGATTTTGACTCCTTTCTTGGATTTTAACGGCTGTTCATGGTTCAAGTAGATGATTTTTGGAATTTGCTCTGTCAGGTGATGAAGAAAAACAGCAGAATAGTGGGAAAAAAAGGATTTCGGTTTTAGTGTCAAAGCTAACTCATAGATTGAATAATCACTCCATGTATATCGGATTTCATTTCTATTGGGGAATTCAAATTTTACTTTTTTGAGTTTTGTTTTATTTAACATAAAATCTAAAAACTTTGTAATTCCAGTAGATTGGGTCAAACGCCAAAATCCATGTCTGCTTATCAATATTTTATTAATGTCGCTTCTTTTAAAAACATTTCTCTGATTACTATCAAATTCAGCAATGATATCTGGTTTTGCTATTTCAATTCTTGTCTTTCCCATATCTTCTTTCTCTTCTTAAAGAACTTTAAAAATTGATCAGCTATAATGTTATATTATAATGTATTTATACATTATAATATAAAATAATCAATTTGTCAAGGTTTACATCTGCTTTCCTTTTAAATCATAAATGATTATGTCTCTTGAGATCTCTCTAAAACACAATTCACAAATACTCTAATCCATAACAAGATAATTCAGCACTTTAACTTTATAATTATTTTAAAATCTCATTTCTATTTTTTAAAATTTGTTATTTTAGTATCTTATGATGTATAAATACATCATAAGATGATTTTTTTCAATTATTGTAAAATCAGAAATAAGCCAGGTGTAAATCACCCGCTTATGGTTTTGTTCAATAAGGAAATGGAATCAATCGAATTCCAGTGCAGCCGCGGAGATATTGGAGATGAGGCTGAAAGCGCCCGGTTTAGTTGCTGCGATAGCAAAGATATACGAGCCTTCTTTGTTTATCGGTGGTTTATCGCACGGGACCCTGAAATTCAGCAAGAGGTTTTTTTTGAAGCTGAAATTGGCTGGGAGAGTTATATTTGACAACACCGGAGCAGGAACGATGTTCCAGTCAAGAGCGAAGTATACATTTTGCGTGTTCATGTCAATCAAAACCAGGTAGAGGTCAAAAGTAATTTCTCTTGATGGAGCCTGAATATCAAGATACAACATTACATTAATTATGTCTTCGAAAACCATTTCTAATTTGTCGATTTGCAAACCGAAGTTTAATTCAGACTCTATCTTATCCTGAATTAAAACACTTATTCCGAACAATGTCAGGAACCATTTTTTCCCTTCTTCATCAATACCTATTTCAATAACGTCATCGCCAGCAATACCGCTGTTTGCAACGTTGAACAATTCCCATTTATTATCTTTTTTCAAGTGGCTTACTCCGCCTGATTGATTACCGAACCACATGCTGCCATCATAATCTTTTTTTACAGAGAGTACGACCCTGTTGGATATACCGCTGTTTTTGGGATTGTAATTTTCCCAGCTTCCATCAGTGTTTAGCACGCTAACGCCCCCGCCATTTGTGCAGAACCATATATTTCCCCGTTCATCATTTTCTATGTCATGTACATAATTATGTGCGAGGGCACTGTTAGTTGCGGTATAGTTTATCCATGAACCATCGCTTTTCAGGCATGATACTCCTCCTTTTGATCCGAACCAGGAGTTACCCTCATCATCGAAAGCTATCGATGATATGTAATTATCAGGGAGTAAGCAGTTCAAAACATTGAAATTGACCCATGTTCCATTTGCTTTCAAAAGGCTTATACCAGCGATTGTGCCAAACCACTTGTTACTATTACTATCAATAGCAACTATGTTTACAAAATTATCAAGAAGTCTGCTATTGTAAGTATTATAATTTTCCCATGTTCCATCGTTTTTTAAAACATTGACACCATTATTTCGTGTTCCGATCCATTTATTACCCAGAGAATCCAGGGCAATGGATTTAATATTTTCATCTTTTATCCCGCTGTTGGATTTATTATAAATTTCCCATGAGTTATCAGCTTTCAAGAGAGACATTCCACCGGATCTTGAACCGAACCATGTATTACCTTCATTATCGAATGCGACCGCCTGCATACTGTTATCAACCAGACCACTGTTTGAAGTTTTTATTTCATCCCATGTTCCGCCCTTTTTAAAAAAGCTTAACCCGTTACCCCTTGTTCCGAACCACATTGTTCCATCTGCATCATATGCAATAGCGTTGACCCTATTGTTTGTTAATCCGCTTGTAGTAGTGTCAAAAATAGACCAGATTCCGTCGTGATGCAAAACACTAATACCATTATCTGTTCCGGTCCATATATTACCTTCTTCGTCAACCGTGATGCACCAGACATTATTATCAGCAATACCGCTGTTCTGGGAATTGTATGTATACCAGCTCCCGTCATTTTTCAAGACAGTCATGCCGAAGTTATTTGTAGCAAACCACTTATTTCCATCGGAATCAATATCGATTGCAACCACATCATTACAAGGCAATCCGCTGTTAAGAGTGTTAAAATTTTCCCATGATCCATCAGCACGCAAAACGGATATTCCTTTATCAAAAGTACCAAACCATTTATTGGATTGAGAATCAATTGCGATTGATTCGATATTATTACTCATGAGTCCGCTGTTGGATCTTGTGAAATTTTCCCAGGTTCCGTCAGCTTTTTTAACGCTAATTCCAGCAGGTGTTCCAAACCAGACAGAACCATCACGATCTATATCCATAGCATAAATATGATCACTCACGAGCATGCTGTTCGATGTATCAATTGTTTCCCATGTAGAGTCACCCTCGAGAATAGATACACCACCGCCGTTAGTTCCAAAGTACCTTGTATTATCATTCTTTATTGAAACATTGAAGATAATATTATGAGCAAGACCTTCTGCTCTTGTATAAACGACCTTATTTCCAGTATTAATATCCACTTTTGCGACTCCTCCACTGGTGCCGCACCATAAATATCCATTTCCATCGCAGGCAATAGAATAGACCGAATTGCCCCACGTATAATTCTGCCAGAGAGAGGAACTCACTGAATGAGCAGGATAGAAGAGGAGACAACCGAAGAGTAATAATGTTAATGTCGAAAATCTTTTCATTTTAACCTCGTAAATTCAATCCATCAATTTAAACACATGAATAATTATAAGGGTGGGGAACATTTTTTGCAATTTAGCAAAAAAAGATTATACCGGTACAATATCCTTGTTTTTTCAAATAGCTGCCGGGCGATTCAGGCGAGCGTATTCCCCTGAAGTATCGATCCTTAGTTGCAATTTCTATGTTCGTCGATTTTGTTACCATTTGGGTAACATTTTAGGGTCAGATCTTTACTTTACACTTAATATTTTTTGATTACCTTACAAGCCTGATTCTGTGTGCATCACACAATTCCATTTTCGCTAAGTGTAAAGTAAAGGTCTGACCCCATATTATTTCACCTGAAAAGCAGTGGATGCGATGTTGGATATGAAATCGACCGTTCCGGGTTTCAGCGCTGTTATGTAGAACGTATACCAACCGGGATCATCCACGGGGGGATTGGTATCGGGCAGCGTGAACGTGAAAAGGGGAGACGATTCGATTGCGAGATCTGCTGGTAGAGTGATACCAGAAACGAGTGGTTTTAATCCGGGGCTCCATGTCATGCCGGGGAGGAATTTGCCTTCCGGGGTCATGAGGAGCAGGTAGACATCTGATGTTGTATCAACTGGTGCTGTTTCCAGATCCAGGTTGAGGGATATCTCATCACCGACTTTATATGCAAATTTTACGGGAGATACTCCCAGACCGAAATTTATATGGGGGATATAGTGAAATCCCATATCGACCGTACCTGTATCCACAACACCATCACATCGGGTGATGTAATCCTTGTGGTTGAATCCTTCGATCCCTTCCGGGCTTCCCGCATCGATGCACGGGCTGCTGCAATCATCCCCTGCCGCCATACAGCTCAAGTAGTAGTCGCCACGGGGACCGGTCGTGAACGCCGGCTCCTGCTCGACATTACCTTCGCCATCGTAGCCACCTTCGATGTTGGAATAGGTGACGGTTAGCGGACCTGAAATAATATCGGTTCCCAGGTTCCAGAAAATCGAATTAATTATATTGGAAGTGCTTATGTCATTTGCATAGACATTGTTTCCGAGGAATGTACAGTTTGCTATCTTTGAGCTTCCTCCGGATTCATGATAAAGACCGTTGCCAATATAATGGGCAGTGTTATTAGTAAGCAGGCAATTTACAAGGGACAGGGTCGACTCCTCTTCAACCTGCAAACCTCCACCGGTTCCCCCGTATTCCTCATTCAAATAAGCATTGTTGCTATGGAACTGGCTGTTTACCATATTCAGAGAGGAAGCCCCATCCATAAAAATTCCACCTCCCCATCTTGCCTCATTATCAACAAAACTCATCCGGTTCATTTCTGCCTGAGAATTTTCGCCCAGGAAGATACCTCCCCCGGAGTTTTCTGCCAAATTAGAGGTGAATGAACATTCACTTGCAACAATTTTACATGTATCAGCATCTAAACCTGCGCTCCATTTTGCTGTATTCCCTTCGAAACAGCAATTAGAAATATCAAGCGTGGAATCGTCCATCTCGATACCTCCTCCTACTGAACCAGTATCACCCATTCTTATTGCATCGTTATATAAAAAGCTGCTGTTCGTAATTGTCAATTTGGCATTATCAGCACTACTAATTCCTGCGCCCCAAACTGCGGTGTTTTCTTCGAAAAGAGTGTCATCTGCTGTCAGTTTTGAAGATTCAGAGACAAAGATACCGCCACCCGGACCACCTTCGTTACCCAACCTTTTAGCAACATTATTTTTAAATTCGCTTGCCGAGCATGTAACTTTCGAGTTTTCATCTATACGTATTCCAGCTCCCCATCTTGCCTGGTTGTCGTAGAACTTGCTTTCAACAAAGCTGATGATGGATTCGTCTCCGACATATATTCCTCCCCCGGATTTAGCTACCAGATTCTCGGAAAATATCGAACCCTTAAATTCTAATTCTGAACTAATTGATGATATTCCTGCACCCCAACTGGCTGAATTTAGTTTGAATTCGCAATTTTCCAGGGTAGAAGTTGAATTTCTAAATCTAGCAGCACCTCCTGCTCCTCCACTTTCATTTTGCTCCTGAGCTATGTTATTTTCAAAAAGACAGCTCTCGATTACCATTTTTGAATAATTAGCATATATTCCTCCACCCCATAGGGCAGCATTATCACTGAATTCGCAATCTGAAATTGTTGAAGGATCTTTTGCCGGTTCTTCTATATAAATGGCTCCACCAGAACCACCTGCATCAGTTCCCGTTTCAGCAGTATTGTTTGCAAATGTACAACTATCAAGGGATAATGCAGACTCCAATATCATCAGGGCGCCACCAAAATTCGACCGATTGTTTTCAAAAACGGTTTCCTCAATATTAATGTCCGTGGATGCACAAAAAACAGCGGCTCCAGACCCATAACCATCCGCCATTAACGCAGTATTACCGGTTATCTGACAGTTTTTAATAAAAGGGGAATCTAAACCAACAGATATTCCTGCTCCAATTGGTGCAGTATTTGAACTTATGATGCAGTTTTCGATCAAACCTGTCGAGTCGGAACTAAAGATACCGGCACCGGAAGCTAAATCAACCTCATCGGATGCAGTATTTTCAGTTATGGTGCAATCAATAATATCTACCGTTGATTCTCTAAAATAGATACCTCCACCATAATTTGCATAATTTCCTTTGATCAGGCAATCAGTTATGTTAATGACAGATGTATCGAGATATAATCCACCTCCGCGAATCACGTCTTCAAATTGGGAGCCTTCTCCTCCTGTTATGGTCAATCCTTCAATTTTCACATTCTGGGCATATTTGCTATAAATGACTGATATTCCGCTTCCTGTAGCATCGATAATTGTGGTTTCACGATCGGAACCTATAAGCTGAAAATCGTGATCCATATTCAGTGGGAAAGTCTCACCCAGAGCCATGTCATATGTTCCGGGTGCGATAAAGATGAATGCAGGATCGTCTGAAGTCGATTCAGCATTTTCAATGGCATGAGTAATTGTCTGCCATGCATCATCAACTAACGAGCCGGTATTGGAATTATCCCCGTTTATGGAATCGACATAGTAGTCTGCTGCTGAAGATAGGGAATTAAGAGATAACAGGATAATTACGATTAAAACGATTGATACAGCTTTACTCATTTTTCTCTCCTTCAGTTTTATAATCATCATTCTTAAAAAAATCATGGACATTTAACGACCTGCCCTAATAATTATTTCACCTGGAAAGCGGTTGATGCGATATTGGATATGAAGTCAACAGTTCCGGGTTTGAGTGCTGTTATATAAAACGTGTACCAGCCGGGATCATCCACGGGTGGATTGGTATCTGGCAGCGTGAACGTGAAAAGGGGAGAAGATTCGATTGCAAGATCTGCCGGTAGAGTTATGCCGGAAACAAGGGGTTTCAGACCCGGGCTCCATGTCATACCGGGAAGGAATTTGCCTTCCGGTGTCATGAGGAGCAGGTAGACGTCTGATATTGTCTCAACAGGTGCTGTTTCAAGATCCAGATTGAGGGATATCTCATCACCGACTTTATATGCAAACTGCACGGGAGATACTCCCAGACCGAAATTTATATGGGGAATATAGTGAAATCCCATATCCGCGACTCCTGTATCCACAACACCATCGCCTCGGGTGATATAATCCTTGTGATTGAATCCTTCGATTCCTTCCGGGCTTCCCGCATCAATGCAAGGGCTGCTGCAATCATCCCCTGCCGCCATACAGCTAAGGTAGTAGTCGCCACGGGGACCTGTCGTGAACGCAGGCTCCTGATCGATATTACCTTCGCCGTCGTAGCCGCCTTCGATGTTTGAATAAGTCACGGTTGCAGGGCTGTCTTTATCTATATCGTTCTTGTAGATTATGCAGTTGATGAACTCGGGATTACTATTTCGATAGCTGTAATATGCTCCACCCAGTGTAGCGGAGTTATTGTATATTGTGCAGTTACTCACCTTTGGTTCAGAATCAATAAAACAAAATGCTCCTCCCTTATTGGTATTGTTTTCTGTCAGCAAACAATTTATAACTTCAATATTTGAATTGGCCATACATTGAATACCAGCACCAGATCCATCTGCATCAAAATATTCGGCAGTATTCCCGGTAAAAATGCAGTTTTTGATTTTTGAGGACAGATCCAGCTCAAAGCCAATCCCACCGCTTCCTCCGAACGCATAATTTTCAATTATCCTGCATTTTTCAACATTTACTGACGATTTGTTTATGTATACAGCACCCCCCTGTCCACCTTCCTGATTATAAATACCTGCGGAGTTCTTTTCGAAGAGGGTATCGGTTATAGAACCTTCTGATTCAAAATAATTAACACCGCCGCCGCCCAGAGCTTCATTATTTTTAAATATGGATTTATCAATATCTATTTTGCTTTCGTACACACAGTTTATTGCGCCGCCCATACCCCCGTTTTCATTAATATAATCTGCGGAGTTGTTTTCAAAGACTGTCTTATTTACTGATGATTTTGAATACTCGTAGTATAATCCTCCACCCCACATTGCCTTATTTGATTTTAACTGACAGTTTTCGACTTTAATAGATGGGCAGTCACTGCAATATATACCAGCACCACCACCACCAACTTCATCGACTCTTTCAACAACATTATTCTCGAAAACCGAATTTTCAATTGTAGACTTCGATTCAGTGAAATAGATACCACCACCAATTAGAGCATCGTTATCGGAGAAATCACAGTCATTAATTTCAGAATTCAGGTTATTTTTGATAAACAAAGCTCCCCCGAAAAAAGAGGAATTATTAGAGAACACGCATCCATTGATTTCAGCGTTCAAAACATCACTCAGGTAGATCCCGCCACCAGAGTTACCCCGATCCTCGATACTTTCTGTATAATTGTTATCAAAAAGTGAATCTTCAATTGTTATCGAAACTTCCCCATAAACGGATACAGCACCACCCCAGATTGCTTTATTACTTTTGAATTCATTATCAGTAATGACCGGATTTATATTCTTATTACCTCCTATAAATATTCCACCGCCAACTCCGTAATAACCTTCATCCGTTTCCACACTGTTATTTTCGAAAGTGCAACCTTTAATCGTTGGTGAAGAATTATCTATTTGAATACCACCACCCATTTTCCCTGTATTCCCGGAAATAATGCAATCAGAAACTTCCACGTCTCCTGCTGAATAAAATGACAGACCACCGGCCTGATAACCTTCATTATCACTTATTACACAATTTTCAATCAATGCTTTTGCACCGTAACTACATGTCAAGCCGCCTCCCCAACTCGAGCCGTTATTCGAGATGGTGCAATTGGTTATTTTGGGATAAGAATCGAGTTCAATACATATACCTCCACCGATTCCTCCTTCTGATTCTGTGAATTCGGCAATGTTACCTGTTATGATACAGTTATCGATAACAGGATCAGAATCAAGAATATATAATCCTCCACCGAATCTGTAATTTTCAGAAAGCAGACCCATACCACCTGTAATTTTCAAACCCTGTAACATGACTCCATCCACCTCTGCAATCCTAATAACAGGCGAATCACTACCGGTCGCATCAAGTATTGTAGCTTCAGGGTCTGAACCTATAAACCGGATATAGTCTCCCATAAAAATTGGATAATTCTCTCCCAGAGCCATGTCATATGTTACGGGTGCGATATTTATTACAGC
>Ga0272441_10007255_pt1 | contig 18099 bp, 31 predicted proteins | sample SSMProp6N_FD_193582 | JGI IMG/M metagenome (GOLD analysis project Ga0272441, IMG submission 193582) | Marine sediment archaeal communities from Little Sippewissett salt marsh, Falmouth, MA, United States - SSM-Prop-6N | ecosystem: Environmental > Aquatic > Marine > Wetlands > Sediment ... | reverse complement strand
ACAGGTCTTCCGTCATTGGCTTTGTCGGTAGGCTTAACGATAAGTTCGCCAAGCTGTCCAATCTGTCCAAGAGTTTCAGGAGCACCAAAGAAATATACATCACCCTGATCCAGAACCTTCAGAGTAGGAATTCTGTAACCGTCTGTGATAATGTTTGTTCCGGCAAGAGAACCAAGGTTTCCTTCCATTACCAACTCGTGTTTGGCGATTTCAGAATACCATCCAACAAACTCAGGTTCTGCAACAATATCATTCCAGATATCATAAGAAATAAGCATGTTAGTTACCGGAATACCACCCCAAGAAGCGATGGTTGTCTTCATGCTTTGGAAAACAGTAATGGTAAATGAATTGAAAAAGAAAAGATCATTCAATGCTGTTGCAGCAGTGTCTGCAAAGCGTTTGAAAACCAAATCTTCCTGAACCATCAGCTGTTCCAGACCGTCTTGGTATCTATCTTCTAACAGATCTCCGGTATCCATCTGAATTTCCATTTCTTCAATGTCGATGTTGGCAAGAAGATAGAAGTTTTCAGGATATGCGAAATTCTGTCTTACAACAGATGCTACGACACGAGGATTGGATGTTGATACAAATCCAACAGTGTCACGTTCACGGATACGAACCTGATTTCTTTCACCCTGTGAAAGAGGTTTGAACTGCATAAGTTTTCTTGAAAAACCTTCACGACCAAGTGTTTCCACAATCTGATCACCGATGGTTTCACCAAGCATCTGCCAGGATTGTCCAGTCTTGTCATTTACTGCGGTGGCAAGTGCTTCTCTACGTTCTTTAGCATCCATTTCTTTTTCTTGAGGAGCCTGTTTAATCTCTCCCTTAGAAGCTGCTTCAATCAACTGAGTGATAGCAAGCATCAATTCTTTTTTACTTGAAGCATTGATGTCTGTACTTCCAGATGAATGATTGGAAATAAGAGGTTCAGCGGAAACTTTATTAGTTCCAGGCTGTTTGAACGTCAATGACCTATTACCAGCCAAAGGTTCGTTATTAGCAGAAGCGAGATACGTTTTCTCGTTCGATGCTTGTGTTGCAAAAGGATTTTTCATTGTATTCTCCTGTTTATTTTTATTTCTCTGTGGTTTGGCTGTGATTTTTTTAAATTCTACTTTTCGTATTCATTCCATATTATACTAAGACCTGCATCAGTTTTTATAATAGCATATTGATTAACAATGCTTAACTGATTAACTATATTAAGTTGACCTGCTAACGATTTTGGTACTTTTTTAGGTTTAATATTATTTGCTTTGAAAAACTTTTCTACCGTTGATATTATTTTTCTTCTGTTTTTTGCATCCACCCATAGTGTAATTTCATTATTACCACTTCTTTTTCCTGTACCATAAAAAACTTTCTGTACTCCCAAGGGATGTTTTTTAATAGCATCTTTCATTGTGTCGTCTAAAGACACCTTACTAGATTTTGATGGGAGGCTTAAAAGTGTAGCTAGTTTCTTTTTTAATTTTCTACCCCATTTTGCTTGAACAATAATTTTATTACCTTTGATGATATGATTAACTCCACTGCGAGCTAATCCTACTGATATTTGTATAGCGTCCATATTGTATTCTCCGTTTTGGTATTCTATTTGGAAAAACCTTGGTATCTAAAAGTTAAGGTAGATTTATCTTTAAAAATAAGTTTAACCAGTTTCTTACTTCTATCAATTATCGAAACTCTAACTGGTTTTTCAGTTTTTAATTTTTTTTGAATGTCACTTAAGCTAGGTCCTTCTAAAGGTTTAGCAGTAACTTTACTATAATACTTCTGAGCCAGATCTTTTCTACCAGCTTTTATCAATGTTCTTTGTATATCATCCATAATTTATTTCCTAACCTTTTTGTAATTCCAAACTTGTGCACTTCTTATATTTTCAATATTTAGTTCAGCAATGAGGTTTTCATCAATAGTTAGGCCGTTAAAATTATCCATGTATCCTACGGTTTTACATCACCTGTTTTAGGATATTCAGGTATTTCTAAACCTCTTTTTCTTAATTCATCTTCAGCTTTTTTATCAGTCCATACTGATATTCTTTGTTTTGCTGTTATTATCTTATTAGATTTAACATAAATGGTATCACCTTTTATAACATGTGTTATACCAAGCTTAGCTAATCCTATAGATACATCTAAAGTTTTAAACATTTAATCTTCCTGTTCCCATTTTCCATTCCAGTATACAAACATTACATTATACCCATTTGATCCCCTGTAATGCTTATATGAATAATGCAATGATACTCTTATAAGTCCTTCTTTAGATTCTACATAACCAACACTTACATCAACTTCTATTTGCTTAAACATTGGAGCCATCAAACCAGTTGTTTTAGGATTGATTTTAATATTTCCTATTTTTTTATACTTATCACTTTCTAAATCTGCTTCTTTTACTTTTAATTTAAAACCTAAATCACTTAATTTTTTATTAATAACAGTAACAGCAGTAGGTTTATCTAAAGAACCTTTAATTTTATGATAATACTTTACAGCAAGATCTTTACGTCCGGCTTTTATCAATGTTCTTTGTATAGCGTCCATTTTTATCCTTTAAAAATGAACTTGTCCCCGAAAGGACAAGTTCAAGTATTACGTTAGTGCTTATGCGAAATTAAATCTGATGCCTAAGAAAGGATCATCAGGTGTCGGAACCTTAATGATTTTTGCATTTGCAATAAGTAAACCACCTGCTGCTGATGTAACAAATCCAGGATTGTTAGGATCTGTATAAACGCTTTCAGCTGCTACACCAGTGTCACTGTATGCTTGCTGTGTATCATACTGATCAGTGAAGATCTCACCTGAACCTCTAAGTACTGCAACTAGTCCAAACAGGGTAGTTGCACCTTGGTTTACAGGTCTCTGGTGACGAATGATAGATTTCTGCAAAGCAGTCATTGTATATCGATATGTTACTCTGAAAGTATCATCCGCACCGTTTGCACCAACAGTAAGAAGACCATTAACTTCGTTAATAGTATACTCAGTTGCTCCTGGAGCACCTGCTGCTTTGGTATATAAAACACCATCGGTTACGTTGTAAACTCTTTCTGAATCTGCTACGATGTTAGAGTTTGAAAGAGTTACAGGAGAAGGAACAGAGTCCATTTCCACGTCTTCAATCACAACATCCTGATCTGAAATCAGTCCGGTGTTTACTGACCAACCGATTATATTTGCATCATCGGAAGACGATCCAAGTGTTTTTGATGCTACTTCAACTCCACTTTCCAGAATACCTCTCAGAAGCATACCTTCTTCGCCAATTTCTTCGCCAGCAGCTACGCTACGTTCTTTGGAGTCGTCACCATATGTTCTTTTTAGATCATACATTATAATGTCCTTTTGTTAAGTTTTATGTTTAGTTTATCTCTTACTACTATTTAAACTTTTATATGAGGGATATTTCTATCCCTCATTTTTTTTAACCTTTTAAATGAATACCACTATTCAGGTTAAGTCTCTTTTTGAGTTGCTTTTTTGCGTCCTGATCAGTATTTGCTGATACTTCAGACTCTTGAGCCATATCAATAGGATTTAACTGCATGTTAAAGTTTCCAGCTTCCATTTTGTTTTTAAATGTCTGCTCTGCTTGTCCTGTTGATGCAACTACACCAGCTTCGTTAATAGATGACTGAAGTTGTTCTCTTGCTTCAGTATTCATATCCATTAATTCAACTGCTTTGTTGTTTACATTCTCAAAATACTTATCACCACCCTTTGCAAACACTTCGTTTACAAAAGATGTGGCTTCATTTTCTTCCATGCCTTTTGATACAACTGCATCCCACATGGCTTCCTTAAGAGGATTACCAACCTGGAAGAAGTTTTTGTTCATGCCTGTAATAGCAAGATTCTGACAAGCAGTAAATTTATCTCTTAATACAACAAGTTTATCTTTGTTACCAGAAAGAACTTTCTTCTTTGCAGCCTTAAGCATCTGTTTTGCAAGATCAGAAACTTTGTACTTGTTTACATAGTATGATGCATTACAGTCTTTAAGTACTGCAACAACACCGTTCTGTGCAATAAGTCTTTTTACTGAAGAAACATAATTAGCACCGATAAATGCTTTTTTAACCTCTTCAGGTTTCTTTTGATCTTTCAGATAAATTCTTGCTGTTGGGTTAGCCTGAATCGTTACATTGTAGAAAGGATTGTCTGAATCTTTATTATAAAGAGTCATTTCAACTTCTTCTGCAAGAACATTCTTAAAGTTGTTTGGATTTGCTATGGTGTGAGTTCTTGATTCTGTCTTCTGAGCAAAATCAACATTGTCACTTTTAGGAATTTCGTTTTTGTCTTCAGGTTTTGTATCAATTTCTCCACCTTGCTCACCTTGCTCTTCTTGAGTAGGATCAGCTTTATTAGGAGCAGGTTCTGATACAACATCACCTTCGCCATCTTGATATCCAGGAGTGCTATCTTCTCCAGGCATACCTTCGTTTTCACCTACTGTTTTAAATGCTGCTTCAACTTGTGCGTCCACATCATCTCCTTCTTCTACAATGACTGTATCTTCTTCGTCTATTGTATCGTCTTCGTCATTGTCAAGAAGAACATCATCCTCTTCGTCCATCTCATCGATGTCATCAATAGGTTCAGGTTCTCCGTCTTCTTCAGGTTCAGGAATATCGTCATCATCGTCCATCTCGTCAATTGAGTCTTCCTCAACTTCGACATCTTCGATTTCGTCATCATCGTCCATCTCATCGATGTCATCAATAGGTTCGGGTTCACCATCATCATCAACATCTTCATCATCGATAATTTCAGGATCATCCATTTCATCAATATCTTCGACATCTTCGACATCTTCGACATCTTCAACTGTTTCTTCGTCATCAATGGCTTCAGGCATTTCATCATCAACTTCACCCTCAGCTTGTTCTCCCTGTTCTTCAACTACAGGTTCAGATTTGTTAGGAGCTTCTTCAGATACTACACCACCATCTTCCTGATATCCTGGTTCAAGGCTTTTTTCAGGCATAGGAGATTGAAGATTAAAAGAGTCTTCTTGTGCAATGACTTCAATATCGCCATTCTTTTTAACTTTTACTGATGCTCCAGCTTTGATTCCAGCTTTTACTTTTGCTACGATATCATCTATCTTAGCATCTTCGATTTCTGCGTCAGCTTCTTCCGCATCATCGGTATCACCATCATCATCACCTTCATCACCATCATCAATATCTTCCATGTCCTCTTCATCATCTACTTCTTCTGAATAAGTTTCTTCAGGTACTTCAGATTCTATTTCAGAAATCTCTTCAAGAGAAGTTTCCTCTTCCCCTGCTTCAACATCTTCTACTGCTTCCTCTTCCATTTCTGCAAAAGCTTTGTTTATTGCAGAATCGATCTTTATCGAAGATTTAGATCTTTTCTTTGTTTTCATGTTTTCTCCTTTTAAAATTTTTAAATCTTTCATTGTAAGCGAGTCAAAAGCTTCGATGGCTTCAGGCATTTCAGATCCGCATTGTACACAATGAAGTTTATCTCCAAATTCAGATTCGGAAGTAATTATCTCACTTTCACAAGCAGGACAAATATTAACGATATTTGAATAAGGTGCCTTTGAAACATGAGCTATAACCTTTTCAGAATTAACAGCTTTCTGCTTCTTTAAACCACTTCCACATTTAGGACAGCTCATCTTAATGCCCACTGAAGTAACAATCTCATGTTTGCACTTAGTACAACTATGTACAGCATAAGAAGTTTTCTTTAATGGCATAAGTCCAAAATATTTCATTGGTATGTTCCTTGTGATATTACAATAGAAGTAGCATTCAAAAAGGAATGGTTCGCTACCACTTCATTTTTACGAGTATGCGAATTTCTTACTCGGCTGTGGTTTTGGGTGTATATAATCATAGTATGGATTATAAAAGTCTACTTTTTCTTTTTAACTACTTTTTTGGCTTTAAATCTTAGCCTTTTTAGTTTTTGCTTTAACCTTTTTAGATTGAACGATGATCTTATTATCTTGGATAATAAGATTGATACCATTCTGAGCCAAAGCAACTGCTGCTTTTACTAAAGTCGAAGTTTTTGTTTTTACTTTTTTCATTTTTTTCCAAAGGTTAAAGTTATAGTTATCCTTACTAATAAATAATTTGATTATGCGAAACTTTTTATTTTTATGGGGTTTTTACTCAAAAATCGGCATTTTCAGGCAATTTTTTTAGTTTTTTTAGTCTATTCGTCCCCATATACAACAATCTTGTTGTTTTTCCTGTCAATCTTGTGGATTATTCCCTTTTTATTAAGAGCATCACTGATTTTATCAAGATCTTTTGAATCATCTTTATCATTTTCTATAACATGATCATTAGAAAATCTTTTTAAAATCTTTTTGTTCGGAGGGAAAACTTTTTTAACAGATTTAAAATCAGATTTATAAGTTGGAACTTGTCCTCTGTATGATTTTATTTTTTTCATAAGATTATTAATAATGTTATAGACACTCCACCTATTACTACTTGAGTAGGAGGATTTATTCTATCTATATAAAAATCACCAAATAATCTAAACTTATCCTTTATAGCAAGAAAATCATCATGTATTATATATGACATTAATCTTTCGTATATAACCCATCCTATTATGTTTGTTAACAATGAAATAAATAAGAATCTTATTATACTTATATCAGATAAAAGAATAGTAAGGGGAGAAAGTATAACACTTAGGTTTGTAACTGCTCTCCATATATGATAATTACTTGCTGTTATAACTTTGCTATCATCTTCTTTATCATTATCTATTCTCCACTTCCATCCTTCAGTAGCAGATATACTTAAGTAAAAAACAAGAACACATAATATAAAACAAAATTCCATTGTTAACTCCTTATAATAATATCATCACCTTTTATAACATGATTGATTTTAGATCTGGTCAAAGCATTTGATAACTTTATCACTTCAACTTTTGCCATAACAGGTTTCTTAAGTTCTTTGAATATATCAGAACTTATGTTTTTAAGATCCTTAATAATAGAATCCATTTTACTTTTTTCTCTTTTTGGTTGTTTATGAAGAGTAGTAACAAGTTGATTTATCAACTCAGAAGGATTGTATTTGTTGAAGGCTTTTATCTTATTCATAACTAATTAATCCCTATCTCCCTGTGACACTGATATTATCCTAATTTTAAAACAAGATCATGTATTCTATCTAGATCTTTTTTACTAAATTCATTTACAAAGTTCATTATAGATATGGTATCTTTTTTTGTATCCTTAGATATTAGATTCATAAGCAATGATTTTAATTTTAATACCCAATTACTTTTCTTTAAATCATTAAGCCATTGTTTATTTTTAGCAATTCTCTTAGCGAACTCCTCACTTAAATAATATTTAAGACTTTTAAATTTTTTATTTAAAAATCCTGATATAATTATATCACTGTCTTTTGTAACTGTGAAATTTATACCCTCTTTTACCAATCTGGATATTAATTTATTTTTCATAGATAGCCTTTTTCATATAATCAAAAATATCTTTGTCTACTTTTCTTCTTTTACTTAATGATTAAACATTTCTGCAAAAAATTCAAAATGATTTTTCTTTGATAATTCAGATGGGAATTTTCTATTTTCTGATTTCCATTTACTAAATTGTTTTTTTATATCTATATCTTTTTCCATGTATACATGATGACCAAATTCGTGACCAAAATCATCAAAGTTCGGTCCTAATTCTTTTATTCTATCTTTTTCATCAAGAGGAGCAAAGATACTTCGTTCTGTAGGAGAGTAGTATGCCATAGCATTACTCATTCCTGATCTTTTTGCTAACTTAACATACTGTTTGTAACTTGCTAAATGTATCTTCTTCAGTGATTTAAGATATTTGCTGAAACCTAAACTTGATATTTTGTCTATTATTTTTTTAATTGCTTTTACACTTGCTTTTATATCTATCTGTTCAGCATCACCTATGTTTTGTACAAGTATTTTTACTCCCTTATGATTAAGGGTAAAAACATCTCCTGCCATTTTACCACTATATATATAATTATTTGATATATTATGGTTTATATTGTTTTTAATTAATGCTAATGATAGCTTTATAAGATCCATATTATTTTTTATCAACAGCTAATGACCATGTTTCTTCTTGTGAAGAACCAGCAGTAGGATCAGCAGGATCACCAACATTTGAGGTTTCAAAAAACTCAGCACCAGTACATATATGCCATCTTAGTTTTCCGTTTACAACATCTCCTCTTCTGTCATCAGGTGTAACAACTGTTCCGTCAATACTATCAATAAAAGTTTTTACCATTGCTCCCATTGAATAATATTTATTAGTTCCTTTTAATATACCTTTAACTAGCTGACGATCTTTTGTTCTATCCCATCCTGCTAGTATATTTATTTTCCATATTTTATAACTAGGAACAAACTTCATAGATGCATCAACAATAATACCTCTGCTCTTTGTCCAGTCTTGGTTGTCATGCTCAACAAAAAGAGGTTTCCCTATAAATGTCTGAAAAACTAATCTTCCTACCATAGGGTTAAAAGAGCTTATTTCTTCAAAAGGAAATCCTTGTAGGTTTCTGTTTGGTATATCAACAGTAACAATAGGAATATCATTAAGAACATAATCAGATACATCGGAACTTATTTTATACTGATCTGATGCTGCTTTTATCCAACTGATATCAATTCTGTTCTTAAAGTTTCCAGTTCCGGCAGTTATAACATGACTTTTGTTAAAATGACCTTTACCTCTAAATGCTTCGACAGGTTTATCAATCGCTTCTTCAACAGAACCAATTACTTGATGACCTTTCATGTTTTGTAGCATATTCATAATACTCCTAGTATTTTTCTAATGGAAGGAATATAAGTCCCTTAACTGTGGGATTATATTCAGCATTAAAATCTGGTTCTAGTTTCTCTGCCAGTTTTTTATAATCACTTTCTTTATAACCTTCGATTTTAATAACTGCTCCGCTATACTTTTTCTTTATAGGGACATTTTTTTTATAGTCGAAGTCAATATCTGATTCTTGAATACCTAATTTATCTAAATTGATAAAAAGATGCTTCTCAAATCCTCCTTGAATAAGGATTTTGCTTCCAATGATTATATGATTGATTCCCTTTCTGTGGAGTTCAATACTTTTTGCAATTATTTTTTTTGTCTTCATGATGTTCCACCTCTTACAGTTACATACTCTCTCCAAACAGGTCTTTGAACAGCCTCTATTCCAAAATGTCCACGTAGTGCTTTGAGAATTTCACGAGACATAACTTTTCTTGGATCAAGAACTTTCATTCCTGCTACAATTATTTTTCCACCTTTGATTACATGAGTAATCCCTGCTTTTGCTAGTCCTGCACTTATTTCTGTTAATGTTTTGAGATTCATTTTTTTCTCCTTTTATGGTTTGTAATTTTTTAATTCTCCAGCATATCTTGGATAGCTATATCCTTCACTGTTTATAAGAATATATCTGTTTTTAACTTTTAAAATAAAAATAATAGGAACTTTTTTATCAAAGTCATAAGTTATAGCACCTTCAAATTTATCATCCCATACTTTTTCCGGTGTAAGAATTTTTAGTTTCTTTAAATTCTTAACTAGATCGGGGTATTTTTTTATCTCTTTAAATGGTGCTACTTTTAAATTGTCAATACCATATGGTTTCCTCTTGAACCAATCCATGTTAAAAAACGATTCTTTTACATGTTGTTCGTGGGGTTTAAGAGACGCAGCTATTATCCTCTTAAAATATTTGTGAGCTAAATCTTTACGACCGGATTTTATTAATGTCTTTTGTATTTTATCCATTACAAATCCTTATTGGAACATTGGGTCCATATACATATTTGTTTTTACTTTTACTTTATTATCTTCCAGTATTTTTTTAACACCAGCAAGTGACTGAGCCTTTAATAGTTCGCTCATTAGAATATTTACTTTCTTGGCATATTGCCAGGGAACTTCCATGTTATGTATCATTCTACCTTTGTCTGCTTGTTCTTGTTCCTTGTCGCCATAGAAGTGTATTTTGGGTTTCTTAAACCTTATTGTAAGATTACCTTTTTTCTGATCTTTAAATTTTGTTGCCCATGAAGGATCAGGGATACTCTTATCAACAGCTTTTAATGTATCTGTATAAAGATTTAATTGAGCTTTAGGGTCATCTTCCTTTATCTCTTTTTCAAACCCCTGTATAACATTTAACGCTTGTTTATAAGTCATGTTGGGTTTTAATTTACTTTTGATTGTTGCTCCCCAAGCAGTTCTACTTTTCTGATTTTGAGGATGAATCCACATCGAATACTGATGTTTTTTTATTCTTTTTCCTCTCTTACCAATATCTTTGATGTCTACATAAAAAGTAAAATATGTATTAGGAGGAGTATCCCAATATGCCATTCCAAAATCTTTACCTTCTAGTTCAAAATCATCAGTAGCACTGTTTATTAATATCTTTTTACTTTTGATTATATGCTTTACACCATGTCTAGCTAAATCTTTTGATAGTTTATTTCTTTTCATTTATTTACCTAACATCAAAATTAAACAAAGAATTTAAGTCTTTTCTTCCTGATTTTATTAATGTCTTTTGTATAGCATCCATTTATATACCTTCTAGTTTTATTTTTGTTTTTACTCCATCCTTACTTGAGAATATTAGGTCTTCACATAAAAAACTTATTTTATCAAAAGTAGAGTTTCCAATATATTTATAAGCAAAACCTTTTTTCATATAAGCTATAGTGCAATGAGGTATATAAGTAGGAAAATCCTGACTATTAGATAACTTTCTTTTTAAAACCTCATGCATCCATCTTAGCCTTTTACCTTCGATATCTATTTTTAAAACATCATATTTATTATTATTAAAAACAGACATTTTTCCCATTTTTATTTTTAAAGGTTTTTTATCTCCTACTATATTTTTAACGTCTTTTGGATCTGTTGTATGGAGACCAAAAAGAACAGTTGTATGTATATCATCTTCTCTTCCTTTTATATCATCATCTTTATATATCTCATTTCCAGGAATATTTTTTATTCCCCATGTAATAATAGCATCAGATATTCGTTTAGGAAAGTTTGCTTGAACAGAAGAGAAACTATATCCAGCTGATATATTTTCTTTTTTGAGTATATTTATTACTTTACTTATCATCTTGGAATCTGAGTAGGTTCATATCCTTTTCTCATCTTGATAGCCAATTTCTTTTTAGCTACAGCAAGAGCTTCTTTGAATGTTTTATATTCTCCAAGATCAAAAACTTTAGGTTTGTAACCTATTCTACCATAAGCGTTTGCAGCTACAAAACGATCATCACCATCCTGTAACACAACAAAATAATGATATTTATTAGATGTTCCACCTTGTACAGTTACATATTCTCTCCAGACAGGTCTTTGAACTAGCTCAATACCAAACTTGTTTCTCAAAGCTGTTAATATCTCACGTGACATTGCTTTTGTAGGATTAAGAACTTTCATTCCTGCAATGATTATTTTTCCACCTTGTATAACATGAGTAATACCATGTTTAACTAATCCTGCACTTATTGCTGATAATTTTTTAATGTTCATTTTTTCTCCTTTTATGTTAAATCTTACTTTATACCTTTTATTGTATTTAATGCTATCTTTAGTTTTTTAGATATTTCCTCGTTAGGTTGACAGAAAGATTTACAACTTGTTTCATTTGCATCTCCTTTACGGTTTTACTCCAAGTTTTACATTTTTAACAAAGCTTTTACAAGCTTCCATTATTTGTGTTTTTGCTTTAGAAAGTTGTTGTAATGTATCTATACTTGTATGTTTAGATAAAACCCTTTCTAAATTATATTTTTCATCATATAGGTTTTCTTTTCGGACTAATTGAAGCTCTCCCTTGTGATACTCCAAGTTTCTTTTTGCTACATGCCATGAATTACGATAAGCTTTTTTTATAATCATGTTTCCTTTTTGTTGGAAAGTATTTGCTTTATCTCCTTTTTTAACTTCCTTAACAACGTCACCTATGCTAAAATCAGAAGTTTGAACAGCTACAGTTTCATAGTACTTCTGAGCCAGATCTTTTCTTCCAGCTTTAACTAAAACTCTCTGAATCTTGTCCATTTTTTCTCCTTAAGGTTTGTAATTTTTTAACTCACTTGCATATCTTGGATAGCTGTATCCTTCACTGTTTAGAAGGTAATACTTATTTTTAACTTTCAAAATAAAAACAATAGGAACTTTCTTATCATAGTCATATGCTATGGTACCATCAAAAGCATTATCCCATACTTTATCTGGTGTAAGTACTTTTAATTTTTTTAAAGCTTTTATTAAATCTGGATAATTTTTTAATCTACTATAGGGAGCTTCTGGTAGGTTGTTTACACCATATGGTTTTCTTTTAAACCAGTCCAAATTGAAAAAGGATTCTTTGACTTTTAATTCATGAGGTTTAAGAGATGCAGCTAACACTTTTTTAAAGTACTTATGAGCTAAGTCTTTTCTTCCTGCTTTGATTAAAGTTTTTTGTATCTTATCCATTTTGATTTCCTTATATTATTTTAAGTTCTTTATCTTCTTTTATATTTGTCTTAATGACTGCTGATGTCCCTTTTAATTTTATCTCAATATTATCTCCATCAACTTTTACAACCCATCCTGGCATTCTATTCCATAAGACTTTACTTCCGTTTTCAACTATACTTTTAGGAGCTGCAATGTTTTTATAGGCATTTATTGCATCCACTATTTTTATAGGTTTACCTGTAGGAGATGTCCATAGCTGTTTGAATCCTCTTCCTGCTGTACTTTTAGATATTGCATGCTTCTTTAGAGTAGATCTTATTAAACTTAATTTTGGTTTGTCTGTTGTTCCAACATTTGAATCAAAAATAACTGTAGAATTTTCTCCAGGTCCTAATCCTATTCTAACAGTCTTTTTCATAATCAATAATCTTAAAATACCTTTATTATTTGCAAACAATAAAGCATATATATCTATTGATAGATCTTCCCATGAGTAAACAGAAGTATTGTTTGCTAATAGAGTTTCATCAGTCTTTTTGTATTTATTAGCATACTTTAGATCATCACTAAAACCAAAAGACATAACTTTATAGTAATACTTCTGAGCCAGATCTTTTCTACCAGCTTTTATTAGAGTTTTTTGTATAGCATCCATTTTTTATCCTTAGTTATCTATAAATGAATATCTTGGTTTTTCAACACTCCATTTTGGAGGATAAATAGTCTCACCTGAATATTGTTCAAGTATATCAATGAAATCTGATCCAAAACCATCACCTGTATCGAGTTTGTTTTTCTTTATAACTTCGATTACTTTATCAGCGATTTTTTTATCTTTTGATAATTTGATATGGTTTTTAATAAACGATTCCTTCTTTCCAATCTCAGCACCATACTTTTCTGCTTGATCACCAGCTTTGTTTATCAAGGTTCTTACTGCTTTTAAATACTTTGCAATATCGTTTATTGCCTGTACATCTTGAACAATAGTAGACTTTGAAACTATTTTATGGTTTACACCAGCTTTTGTTAAAATCTTTTTTATGTCTTTCATATTTATTTCCTTATTTAAAGGGATAGGTTTGTTCCAATTTTAATAATTATGTTTGCTGTTACTTGTTCATTCATTTTTTTACTGAAATAATTTGTAGAAAATTCGTACTTCATAAGGCTATCTATTTTATCTAATCCAGCCTCAACAAGTCTCAAGTTTTCAACAGCTTCTTTCTTTTCTGGTTTTGGAGTATCCGTCCAAACTTTTCTTATTTCATTTTCAGCTAAGTCAAACAATGACCATTTGCTATGTACTATTTCAGCATTTGTTTCAATCTTATCGTTTATACCTTTAGCAGGTACATCAGTTTCTACTGCTACGGGAACATTAGCAGGAGATATATCTTCAGGTACAGCTTCATCTACTTCTTCTTCATAAGAAGACGCAACAATAATGTTGCCTCCACGAACAAGGTGATTAACACCTTCTTCACAGAGTCTTTGTATTAATTTTTTCTGGTTCATGCTTTTTCCGTTGCTTTTTCCAATTTGGATGCAAGTTTACCTATATCACTGCTTGATTTTTTCATACCTTTAATGATAGACATGAGAGCACCCCATTTTGCTTTAATCCAGTCAAAGAATCCGGCAGTAACTTTTGTTTTACTGACTGTTACAGTAGGTTTTTGTGCAAACTGGGCAGCAGCAGTCATAGCTTCTTCTGCAAGTTTTAACATTTCAGAATTAACTCTTTCGGCTAGATATTCATAACCAGTTTTTGGACTTCTTCTTCCTTTCTTCAACTCTACATATATGTTATCAACTGTAAGAGCATGACCTTTTACTTCTTTAAGAACAGGTACTATCTGTTTGTAGAATTGTCCTAACTGTTTTTCCAAGGCTTTCAATTCTTTTTGTTTATCTCCGACAAGTTTTTCTATCTCGTCTTTTATTTGATCCATTTGTTTTATTATTTTTCCAACTTCTTTAATTCTGTTTTCAATCTTTGGATCAGTTTCTTTGAATGCAAGCATTCTATAATATGTTTTTGCCAGATCTTTTCTACCAGCCTTTATTAATGTTCGTTGTATCTTATCCATTTTAATTATCTCCTAATAACTTTTTAAAAAATCTTCTGTTTTAAAAGTATCTACTTTTTTGTTTTTTAAGTATAAAGCTACTTTGCCACTCTCAAACACAAGTTTAGATTTGATACCTTTGGCAGTAAACTCATATCCGTCTTTTATTTTTTTAATACCTTTTGCTTTCCATTTTTTCATTGCCTCTTTTAAAGAAGCATCAAGTTCAGAAAAGAAACCTGACTGTATTATTTTTTTATAGTACTTCTGAGCTAGGTCTTTACGACCAGCCTTTATCAGTGTTTTTTGTATTGCATCCATTTACAATCCTCAAAAAGTTAAAGCTTCTATTAATTCTTTTGTTTTTGAAACCATATGACCTAATTCAGATCCTGCTCCTATACCTTTCCAACTATTAGGTTCATCCTTTAGTTGTTTCTGGTATTTTGCTTTTATCTTTTTCCATTCAGAGTTTATTGTTTTGAGATTTTTATCAATATCTCCACTCTGTCTTTTAAATTCATCCTTTGGATCTCTTTTACTTATCGCTTCAAAATACTTCTGAGCTAAGTCTTTTCTTCCTGCTTTGATTAGAGTTTTTTGTATAGCATCCATTTTATAACCTTTTATTTAATGTTGATCATTTTTTTGTTTAACTCAGAAACTTTTTTTCATAATACTTCTTAGCCAGATCTTTTCTTCCTGCTTTGATTAGAGTTTTTTGTATAGCGTCCATTTTTATTCCTTTATCTCAAATAATGAGGTCCATATTCATTAATAGATCTTAAACCATTATATTTATCATATATATTGCCTCTTGCTTTTTTTGCAGGAGCATTCCAAGTTGCAGCTTTAAAAATATCTCCATTTTCTTTGTTTACAAATCCCCATGCACTTTTTTGAGAACCATATTTTTCAATTATTTTTATAAACTTTTTACCTTCTTTGAAATCAAGAGTAATATCTGGTCTACGCTTCCTTACTAGCTTCTTAGCACCATCAAGAAAAATTTTAAAACTAGATTTTAAATCTCTTGATGGTTCTTCGTCATTTTTTATTTCTTCAAGTATTTTAGACATATTCTTTTTAAGTATATGCTTTGCATCCGTAATTTGATCTTTTAATAATTCATTAAAAACTTTTATTACTGTTTTTTCATCCTTTACTCTCTCATTAGCATCTATTGTATCAATAAGTTCAGAGATATCAAATCCTGATAATAGATTTTCTTTTGGAAGAAATGATTTTACAGTATGTTTTACTCCTGCTTCCGTAAGAACCTTTGATACCTTTGACTCAGATAATTTCTTATACATCAATTTTGGAATCCTGAATGTTAACATATTTTTACCATTAACAGTAGGTTGTCCATTCTTATCCGTACCAAACTTTTTTATAACAACTTTCTTGTTTTTGAACTTTCCCATAAGTATGGTGTCACCGATCTTGATAGGTAATTTTACAGGCATAATACTATCCGTTATTTTGTACTAATTTTTGTTTAACACCACTCTTTTTAATTATAGCTTTAGCTTTAGAAAAAGAATCACAAGATACTCTTGTACTTGTATTTCTAGAATCCCAATATTCAAGCTCTCTAAACCTTTTATAAAATGTTGCCTCTTTTTCTTGTCCAGAAGATCCATATATTCCTGTTTCTTTGTAAAAAGTTTTTTTACCAGAACTTATCAGTATTCCTTCTTTTGTAATAGTATGGTTTATTTTTGCTTTTGTTAAAGCCTCAGACATCTTAACCATATTTCTATCATTAGAAGTTGGTGATATTTTTGTCATGTTATCGTTTCCTGGATAAGTTTTGTCTGTACCTTTAAATGCTTTGTCAATGCTCATATCTGTAGATGGTAATGTTTTGTCTCCACTAGGATGAGCACTCTCCGTTTCTTTTTTATCAGGAAGTTTATAAAGAACATACCTTGAAGCTAGTCTATAAATAATTTCTTCAACATCATGTATATTAAATCCTTTTCCCTCTGCCCACTTATGTAATTCATCGTCAGAAGGATTAGGGTTTGTTATTAAATACTTTATAATTTCTTTAGTTACACTCATTTTTATACTTCCGTTGCTCTTTTTCTAGCTTCGTTTCTATCATCAGTAAAACCAATTAGTTTCCAATCAACTTTATTACCAAATTTTTCTTGATCATTAAGCCAGTTACCTACTCTTAAAATGTTTCCAGTAAATTTTATATTTTTACCAGTTACCTCTCCTTCAGCATTTTTGATAGTAACATCAATAATAGGAAAACATAACGGTTTACCTTTTTTTATTGCTTCTACTAATGCTTTTGTTAAAGAATTATATGCTTTGTTACTAGTAACTTTATGATAGTATTTTTTAGCTAGATCTTTACGACCTGCTTTTATCAATGTTCTTTGTATAGCGTCCATTTTTTATGTCCTTTGTTTGTTATTTATTCTTGATATAAGATTCACCTAAAGCTAAAAGGTCATCTCTAACATTTTGTAATTTTTTTTCAATATCATAATATGGGGAAATATTAAATACCATAACACTGTTTAGTTTTTTAATTACTTGTCCAGCCCAAGTATGATAAAGTTTTACATCCTTCATCATATCTTTCCAATCTTGATTAACTCTTTCTTTTTCCCAGTTTTTATCAACACCATTTTTTAAAACATCAAAATCTTTAAGCAGACGATCAGCATATTCTTTTTTTAATAATTGATCTTTTCTGATTGTTGTTAAAATGTATTTAATGGTTTTTAGAAGCTGTGCTGATGTTGCACCTACTACTTTATGATAATATTTAACTGCTAGATCTTTTCTTCCTGCTTTGATCAGCTCTTTTTGAATATCATCCATTTTTTATTCCTTTATTTTAGACAGCATCTAACCATCCATTTTTTTGGTTTGTACGTTACAATTTTCCCTTTTTTGATATTACCTTTCCATCTTCTTTTTATAAACTTATTGGCTTTAACTTTTAGTTTCCCATTTATCAAATCTGAAAAAGTGATAATCATTTGATTATCAGTAGTATTATAAGATACTGAAGCCAAAGGATTGATAAGACCGTAACCTGTGTAATTATCCTGTCCTATTTCATCTACATCTTTCGCTGTTTTAATAAGATGTTCCCTAACATCTTCAACATTATCAATAGGAGTATTACTTTCTTCTTTTCTATGCTTTGAGATCATCAATGCCACAAGTCCGGCAACAAAAGGAGAAGCCATAGAAGTACCTGAATAAACAGCATAACTGTTATCGGGAACACAACTCAAAATATCTGAGCCTGGAGCAGCCACATCAATATTTGAACCAATGGAGCTAAAACTTGATCTTTTCATTTGAGAAGTTATACTGGCAACTGCTATTGTTTCATTGTATGTTCCAGGAAAATCTAGGTAACCAGTATCCCAGTCACTATTTCCACCAGCACATATTGTTGGTATTCCGGCATCATAAGCTCTTCTAATAGCTTTATAAAATCCTTCATAAT
>Ga0272441_10007254_pt1 | contig 18100 bp, 14 predicted proteins | sample SSMProp6N_FD_193582 | JGI IMG/M metagenome (GOLD analysis project Ga0272441, IMG submission 193582) | Marine sediment archaeal communities from Little Sippewissett salt marsh, Falmouth, MA, United States - SSM-Prop-6N | ecosystem: Environmental > Aquatic > Marine > Wetlands > Sediment ... | reverse complement strand
TTAAGCCCTCTGCCCTAAGTAAATATCAATAAATGTTTCGCGATAACAGGTCGGGACAGGAATGTCCCGACTATGGAAAAACACAACCAATAGGCAGGACATTCCTGTCCTGCCTGCCAAGAAAAACTCAGAAGACTTACTGAGACTTACTTAAACTTTTAGCTCAACAAAAAATGCTTACCTACGATCAATCTATAGAATATCTGGAGAGCTTCATAAACTATGAAAAGCTCGCGGCCCCCTATGATCCGCGGAAGTGGAAGCTGGAGCGGATGGACTGTCTATTGAGTTCGGTAGGCAATCCGCATCGCGATCTAAGATCCATCCACATTGCCGGGACAAAAGGAAAAGGTTCCACCGCCGCGATGACCGCTTCTATCCTAAAGACGGCGGGTTTCAAGGTCGGGCTTTATACGTCGCCGCACCTGATCTCTTTCAGAGAGAGAATACGTATAAACGGGGAGATGATTTCAGAGGATCAGGTGTGCAACCTTGTAACACGTCTTAAACCGCACATTGACGAACTGAAGGAGCAGTCGGATCGTCTTGGACACATTTCCTTTTTCGATATCTATACTACCTTGGGCATGCTGTTTTACGCAGAAGAAAAAGTGGACTTCGCGGTGTTTGAGGTTGGTATGGGAGGAAGATTGGACGCTACTAACGTAGTAACCCCACTTGTGTCAGTCATCACCCAGATAAGCTACGACCATATGATGAGCCTGGGAAATACCATAGAAGAAATCGCGGCGGAAAAGGCCGGCATCATAAAGGATGACAGTTATGTCATAACGTCGCCCCAGGTGCCAGAAGCGCTCCAGGTCATAAGAGATACATGCGCCGGGAAAAACGCCCGGCTGTTTGAGGTAGGCAGGGATGTCTGCTTTCAGAAGGAAACTGGCAACTCATTTAATATATCGGGCATCCTTCGCAAGTATCGGGATCTGCATACTCCACTCCAGGGTGATCATCAACTGATAAACGCCGCTACCGCGGTAGGAGCTTTAGAAATCCTCAGGTTCCATGATTTCACCATATCACCGGAGGACGTCAGGGCTGGCCTCGAAAAAGTCAAATGGCCGGCCAGGGTCGAAGTCATAAGCCAGAATCCCACTATCATATTGGATACGGCTCATAACGCGGCCTCTGCGAAAGCACTGCGCGATGCCATAGAGAGCAATTTCAGTTATGAAAAGCTGATCGTCATAATTGGTATTTCACTGCATAAGGACCTGAAAGGTATGGGGCGGCATCTCTGTCCCATAGCCGACGAGGTTATTCTGACCAGAGTGGATAGCCCCAGAGCCGTGGAACCAGAGGATATGAAAGCTGAACTGACCGGTATCTGTAAGGATATGATAATCACTCAGGATATAGCATCAGCGTTGGAGAAAGCCAAATCTGTCTCAGGTACGCGCGATCTTATCTGCATAACCGGATCGGTCTATCTGGCAGGAGAGGTTATGCAACTCCTCGGGAAAGCCCCAAATGGCGACACGGCATGAGGATTGGATGAAGCAAGCAAGGCGCGATCTTCAGCAAGCAACAATTTTGCTTGAAAATCGGGGCTACGAATGGGCTTGCTTTGCAGCGCAGCAATCTGCGGAGAAAGCGGTAAAAGCACTTTTTCAGAAACTGGGGGCGGATGCGTGGGGGCATTCAGTCACAATGTTGCTCTCAAATCTGCCTGAACCTATTAAGCCAACAGCGGATCTTATTGATAAGGCGAAGGAACTTGATCATCACTATATAACATCCCGATATCCCAATTCCCATCCTACTGGTGCGCCCTTTGAATACTACACAAAATCGCAGGCTGAGAGGTCGATCCAATATGCAGATGAGATCATCCGATTCTGTGAGGATAAAATATCTTGATAAGCCCGGTATAATGAAAGCTATTTCGCAGTTGGTTGAAGAATTATCGCAGAAACATCCCGAAATAGAGAGGATATCACTTTTTGGGTCGTTTGCCAGGAATGAAGCTGTCCCCGGTAGTGATGTGGATATTCTCATCGTGCTTACAGATTCACACTTGCCTTTTGAAGACAGGATGAAGGAGTATATGCCCTCATCTTTTCCTGTAGGAATAGATATCTTTCCATATACCAGATCGGAAATAGACATAATGCTTAGTCAGGGAAACCATTTCCTGAAAAGCGCCAATCAGGATTCAATACTGCTGTTCGCTGGAAAGAAAAGCAATGGAACAAACGGAAAACAGGACCATAGTTCGGATTGACAGGGATGGGACGAGAGAGCAGGAAGATCTGATTATCACGGAACACGCTCTCACGATAACCCTCAACGACAGGCAGTTTGTGACCATGCTTTGCACTCCATCCGACCTGGAGGCGTTGGGTCTGGGATTCCTCCTTTCGGAAGGAATCATAAGTTCTACAGAGGACATAGAATCGCTGTCCCTTTCGGACGACGGCAGTGAACTGAAAGTTTATCTGAAAGACGATACAATTCTGGCGGAGGAGCTTTTCGCCAAAAGAGCCATAACTTCAGGATGCGGGCGAGGGTCGATTTTCTACAATGTTCTCGATGCGCTTGACTTTCAGGAGGTGTCATCAGATGTGAAGGTACCGGCGGAGGCTGTAATCCGGCTTGCCAGTGAAAGTCAGTCAATGTCTTCGCTTTTCAAATCAACCGGAGGGGCGCATTCAGCGGCTTTATGTGACGCTGACGCGATACTGGTATTCAAAGAGGATATAGGGCGGCATAACGCTGTAGATAAGGTTTTTGGGGAATGTTTGGTGAAAGAGATTAAGACTGACGGAGGGATTCTTCTGACCAGCGGCCGCATATCATCAGAGATGCTGCTTAAATCAGTCAGACGCCGGATTCCTGTTGTAGCATCAAGAGCGGCTCCTACCAGCCTGGCAGTTCAATTTGCCGAAAAGGCAGGTATAACGCTGATCGGCTTTGTGCGTGGTCAGCGTATGAATGTGTATTCAAACCGTCACAGAATTCAGCTAACCACCCCCGTCTGAAATCCGGAAGATATATCGTTAAGATTTTTGTTGCACAGAATCTAGTCCTCTGCTACAATAAAGTCGCGCAGAATGTGGGACCTTTACCGAGAGGGAATCTCTATAGAGGTTTGGGTGGAAGATATTTATCAGGATGTGCGGATAAAATAAAACTTCAACAGAAAGGAAGAACGAAGTGAGACTCAAAAACCATAGTGACAAAATGGCTCTGGCTGTTGCTATCACAGCTATTGCCATTTTATTACTAACCATGTCCCCAGCGATGGCTCAGGATTCTGGGGGAAGTGAGCCCCGGGATATAGTATGGGTGGCGCTTATTGGCTCCATCCTGGCTCTACTGTTTTGTGTCTTCTTAGCCATTAGTATAATGAGGAAAGATGAAGGCACTGACGAGATGAAAAGCATAGCGGCCGCTGTTCGTGAAGGAGCTAATGCTTATCTGAAGCGTCAATATATGGTCGTGGGAATATTCTTCGCCATTGTTTTCTGCATATTGTGGGTTCTGGTGTGGAAGGGCCATTTGAGAGGCCCTGTACCGTTTGCTTTCTTATCCGGCGGATTTTTCTCAGGTTTGTCCGGTTTCATCGGTATGAAGATAGCTACCCAGGCCAGTGCCAGAACTGCTAATGCTGCGAGAAAAAGTCTTAACAGCGGTTTGCGCGTGGCGTTTTCAAGCGGCGCCATAATGGGTTTTGTAGTAGTAGGATTAGGTTTGCTAGACCTGAGTATATGGTACTACATACTGAAATATGGCCTGGACTACGGGATCCGCGACATCACAGCCGCCATGCTGACCTTTGGAATGGGCGCAAGTTCTATGGCGCTATTCGCTCGTGTGGGCGGCGGCATCTTCACTAAAGCTGCGGATGTGGGCGCTGACCTGGTAGGAAAGGTTGAGGCAGGCATCCCCGAAGACGATCCCAGAAATCCCGCTACTATCGCTGATAACGTAGGCGACAATGTGGGTGACGTGGCTGGTATGGGAGCAGACCTGTATGAGTCATACGTCGGCTCCATCGTTGCTACCATGGCTCTGGGTGTAGCAGCTTTTGGGCCGGTTGGCAAGAGTCTGCAAAGCCTTACTGTTCCATTGCTCATGGCAGCCATAGGAGTGGTAGCATCCATCATCGGAACGTTCTTTGTCCGAGCAGGTGAAAAGGCTGAACAGAGTGTTCTACTTCGAGCGTTGAGAACGGGGATCTATATAAGCGCGGTTTTGATAGCCGTCGTGTCTTTCTTTGTTGTCAGAATGATCCTGGGCTCCGAGTATACCGGCATCTGGGGATCAGTCATGACAGGATTGATCGCCGGGTTGATCATTGGTTATGCTACTGAGGTTTTCACTTCGGCGAAATACAAACCTACCCGCTTCATATCAGAACAAGCTGAGACCGGCCCTGCAACGGTTATAATAGCCGGCTTGTCGGTAGGTATGATGAGCACTATCGTGCCTGTGATAACCATCTGTCTGGGTATCTTTTTCAGCTTCTATTTCGCAGGAGGCTTTTCCATTGGCGCAACCATGGGACTCTACGGTGTGGGAATAGCTGCTGTGGGAATGTTGAGTACTCTGGGAATTACCCTGGCTACCGACGCTTATGGCCCGGTTGCAGACAACGCCGGCGGAAATGCTGAGATGGCAGGACTGCCTGCGGAGGTTAGAGAAAGAACCGACGCGCTTGACGCTCTGGGTAATACCACCGCTGCCACAGGCAAAGGATTCGCCATTGGTTCGGCCGCATTGACAGCCCTCGCGCTTATATCGGCGTACAAAGAGGAAGTTCTCAAATTCATATGCAATACCGCTGCTTTCGAGACGTTTCTGACAAAAGCAAAGGCACTCCCGGCGGGTTTTAGTGACATGAGCGCAGTTCAGAAATTCGATGGGGTATTCGTCGGACTCTCTGATAATCTCAAGTCGGCCTTCCTGAAACAACATTTCGACATTTCTCTGGATAATCCAAAGGTACTCATCGGCCTTTTTATTGGCGGACTTATGCCGTTCATATTCGGCGCGTTCACCATGCAGGCTGTAGGTAGAGCCGCTGGCAAGATCGTTATGGAGGTCAGAAGGCAGTTCAAGGAGATCAAGGGCCTTCTTGACGGCACAGGCAAGCCGGATTATGCCTCATGCGTGAAGATCAGCACAGCATCTGCTCAGAAAGAGATGATAGTGCCATCGCTTCTGGCGCTGATTGTACCTATCATCGTTGGACTCATAATGGGCGTGGAGGCTGTTGTTGGATTGCTAACCGGCGGTCTGGTGGGCGGTTTCATCATGGCTGTTATGATGGCTAACGCCGGCGGCGCATGGGATAACGCCAAGAAATATATAGAGGCAGGTGCACTCGGCGGTGAGGGATCAGACGCGCATAAGGCTGCAGTTGTGGGTGATACTGTAGGTGATCCCTTCAAGGATACTTCCGGGCCATCTTTGAACATATTGATCAAGCTAATGTCTATGGTGTCCCTGGTGTTTGCTGCCTTCATCGTAGCGAACACTATATTTTAGTAAAGACGCTTTTACTAAACAGCAAAATAAGCCGTGGATGGACTCGGATTTTGCATCTATCCACGGCTGTATTTTATCCAGGAAGATTATCAGATGTCTGAACATGACATATCGGCTTTTCAGGATGACCTTAAGTTTGAGCGTCATTGTGCAAGATATATAATGGACTTTGATCTGGATCAACTGCCGCAGATACAGACCGATTTCCTTATAATAGGCGGCGGGGCGGCCGGTCTACGAGCAGCTATAGAGGCCAGCAAACACGGTAAAGCTCTTCTGGTCACAAAGGATAAGCTGGGTGAAAGCAATACAATGAATGCTCAAGGGGGCATAGCGGTAGCTATGAACGCTGGCGATCAGGTAAAGTTCCATGTGGAGGATACGCTCAATGCGGGAGATGGAATATGCAACGAATCAGCCGTCGAAGTCATGGTGGAGGAGGGCATAGATCGGGTTAGCGAACTGGTCTCCTGGGGAGCCAACTTTGATAAAAAAGGCGACGAGCTTGCCTTCACTATGGAAGCCGCCCATAGCAAAAGGCGGATTATACACGCCAAAGGCGATGCTACCGGCCAGGAAACAGAAGCCGTCCTGATCAGGAAAGCAAAGGAAATTGAGAACATCCAGTTTATGGATCACAACTTCGTCATTGATCTACTAACACTGGACGGCAGATGTATCGGCGCAATACTGGTGGACGAGAAAAACTCGAAGCTTCTTGCAGTCATTGCTAAAGCTACCATTCTTGCGGCTGGAGGACTTTGTCAGATCTACCGATATACGACAAATCCGGATGTATCCACCGGAGATGGATATGCTATTGCTTACCGGGCGGGATGTGAAATGACCGACATGGAGTTCGTTCAGTTTCATCCCACTACACTGTATGTCCGTGGCGCTCCAAGATTCCTTATCTCAGAAGCTGTCAGAGGTGAAGGCGCAATACTGGTAAATGCAGACGGCGAGAGGTTCATGTCTTCATATCATGAACAAGGAGAGTTAGCGCCCCGGGATGTGGTAAGCAGGGCTATAACAGCGGAAACCGTGAGAACGAACACTGAATGTGTATTTCTGGACTTGAGGAAACTTGACTCTGAATTCGTGAAAAAGCGATTCCCTACTATAAGCGAGAGGTGCAGTAGTTACGGAATAGATATATCCAAAGACCTGGTACCAGTACAGGTAAGCGCGCATTTCATGATGGGAGGAGTCAAAACCAACCTGAAGGCAGAAACGAACGTCAAAGGCCTCTACGCATGTGGCGAGGTTGCATGTACTGGAGTGCATGGAGCAAATAGATTGGCCAGCAATTCCCTGTTGGAAACCCTTGTCTTTAGCGTTCGAGCGGCTTCTGCCGCGGTAGAAAACATGGATTTCAGTTCCCCAAAAACCGTACTCAGGATAAAATACGAAGGAAAACACAGCGGATCGAAACCACTGGATTTACCTGAAATCAGAAACTCCATTCGCAATATCATGTGGGAAAAAGTGGGTATAGTTAGAAACGCCAAAACGTTGCAGGAAGCATTAACTCATCTCAAGAAGCACAGATATTTGCAGCTTGTCAATAGAAGTGATTTTGAGGCGAAAAATATGCTGGACGTTTCACGCCTTATAGCCGATGCTGCTTTACTGAGACAGGAAAGCCGCGGAGCCCATTATCGCTCTGATTATAAAGATCAAGACGATGTCCGATGGAACCGACACATAACGTTTTTCAGAGCAATTGACGAAGATTTATAACCAGTCTCGGTTTTCCGTCAGACATTCGAATCTTCGAATCTATTCCCATACAGAATACAAACTCTGTGATGTATTAGTTTGCTGTAACCGCGTGCAAAATCTCGCTCAGTTCCTTTACTCCATAGGGTTTGGCAATAGCACCTTTGAATCCGTAATCTCTAAAGTTGGACATTACGGGATCATTAGAGTAGCCGCTGGAGACGATCACCCTGGCTTCAGGATCGATCTCATTGAGCTTCCTGATGGCTTCCCTTCCTCCCATGCCACCCGGTACAGTCAGATCCATGATAACTGCACTAAAGGGATTATTGCTCTCATGTGCCTGTCTATAAAGCTCGATGGCCTCAGCGCCGTCTTTGGCTGTTGTCACTTTGTATCCGATGCTACTTAGCGTTTCACGGGCCAGATCCCTGACAATATCCTCATCATCCATCATAAGTATCTTTCCTTCTCCTACCATGAGGCTTTCCTCCACTCCATTCCTTGTCACGACTTTTTCTGGAGAAGCCGGCAGGTAGACAGAGAAGGTAGTTCCAACACCTTCCTGAGATTCTACCGCGATATGTCCATTATGGTTTCTGATGATAAGATTGGAGATCGTAAGTCCCAGGCCATTTCCCTCCCGATTGGTTGTGAAATATGGCTCAAACACCTTCTGCAAATGTCTTTCGGATATGCCGATTCCATGATCCTGAACTGATATCTTTACATATGTTCCTGCCTTCAGTGGAAGATGGCTTTCCGTTCCTACTATCACATTCCTGGCACATATCTTTATTATTCCACTTTCTGGCATGGCCTGGCTGCTATTGATGACCAGATTACTGATAACCTGACCTATCTGTGCCACATCAATCTCCAAGGGCCAAAGTTCATCTGGTGCAGAGATCTCGGTCTTGGCGTTGGAACCTTTCAACACATAGCCAGCCGAATGTTCTATCAATTCCAGTGCAGAAGCTGTTTCCAGAACAGGCGATCCACCTTTGGAAGAAGCAAGCAACTGTGATGTCAGTGCCTTAGCCTGCATGGATGCTTTTTCTGCCTCTGCTAGTCTTTGAGACGACTTGGTGTCTCTGGGATTTGTGTATATCTTCGCAAGAGATATGTTACCAAGAATTACAGTTAGAATATTATTGAGATCATGGGCGATACCACTAGCAAGAATACTAATGGAATCCAGTTTCTGAGTTTTGAGGAGATCCTCAAGCATTCTCTGTTCTCCGGTAACATCGCGAAACGCCATAGTCATGCCAATCATGACGCCTTCCTCGTCATAGATAGGCGTGGCATTGTTGATGATATTTCGTTCGGTTCCATCCCTGGCTATGAGTATCTCAGGATTTTTGGCACCGAGCATTCCTCCAGTTCGCATTACACATTCTGTAAGATCATCGCGGCGTTTTCCAGTCTTTTCATTAATGATATGAAAGACTTCGCACAGAGATTTTCCGATGGCTTTCTCCTCTAACCAACCGGTGAGTTCTTCAGCAACCTTATTTATCAAAAGTATCCTGCCTTCCGCATCAGTGATTACCATGGCATCTCCGGTTAAACGGAGGGCTGCTGAAAGACGTTCGTTTTCGATAGCAAATTCATATTCTGGTCGCCTGCGCTCGGCGTTATCCAGTATTTCGAGGCTATTACTCATTTTTCTCTCCATATCAGATTATCGCCTAGTTAATTCAGCTACATACTTAGTATACCTCTTCCAGAATGCCAAGTCAAGATAAAACTGACACAAAGTGACGTATTTGAGGAGCAATGGCCGGGCAGTTGATTCTCATTGCTAAATGCAGTAAAGAAAGGCAGGGAGGACGATCTATGGTTTTGCTGCGCCGCCAGTATTCAAACTTTTTTCAAACATTTCTCTATCATGCGGCGTTTACGCTGTAGAGCGAACCTTTAGAAAAAACCACGGATCTTGCGGGATTGCGACACTATATGAGGAGGAGATAAAAATGAAACGTCAAATGGCTTTATCTGTTATAATACTTTGTCTGCTGTCAGGAATAGCATTTGCTGATGGCTTTATAGTTATACCAGAGCCGCCGCGAGGAAGACCGTTCATTCCATTGTCTATAAAGTATCATCATGTGGAAGTGGAAATAGATAACCAGGTGGCTACCACAAAAGTTGATCAGGTCTTTATAAATGAGAACGACCGGGATCTGGAAGGGATATATATCTTCCCCATACCAGAGGGGGCCAGCATATCTGACTTCGCCATGTATGTGGATGGAGAACGCGTCTCTTCGGAGGTGCTGGAAAAGAAGAAGGCACGCAAGATCTACGAGGATATTGTCCGCCGAATGAAGGATCCAGCGCTGCTGGAATATATGGGCAGAGGAGCCTTCAAGGCCAGCGTATACCCTATTCCGGCCAGAGGAGAAAAACGGATACAACTGGAGTATTCAGAGATGCTCAAGTATGATTCCGGACTATGCAAGTATGTGTATCCCTTGAACACGGAAAAATTCTCAGCCAAACCGATCTCATCTGTCTCAGTATCGGTGAAGCTTAAGAGCAAGAAAGCGATTAAGACCGTTTACTCGCCATCACATGAGGTAGATATTCACAGGGAAGATGATCACAACGCAAAGCTGGGATATGAGGCGTCCAACGTTAAGCCAGATCAGGATCTTGTAGTTTATTATACCGTTTCCGACAAAGACTTCGGCCTGAACCTCCTGACTCATCGCGAAGAGGACGAGGATGGATTTTTTCTACTCCTGATCGCACCTAAATATGAAATAGACAGCGACGAAGTCATCGAAAAGGACATCATCTTTGTACTGGATAAGTCCGGCAGTATGAAAGGTGAGAAAATCCAGCAGGCAAAGGGAGCGCTGAAGTTCTGCATAAATAGTTTGAATAAAGGCGATCGGTTCGGAATCATAAGCTTCAGCACAGATGTGGAGGAACTTGATAGTTCTCTGCTAAAGGCCACTGAGAAGAACGTGAAAAAAGCCCTCAAATTCATTGATGATCTCACAGCCAAGGGCGGGACAAATATCAACGACGCCCTCCAGACAGCCCTGAAAAAGGAACCCGATCGGGAACGTCCGCGCATGGTCGCTTTCCTGACAGACGGATTGCCTACCGTTGGCGAGAGAAATGTGGAAGCGATCCTGAAAAATGCTGAAAAGGCCAGAACCGACTCAGCAAGGTTATTCACCTTCGGTGTAGGATACGACGTGAATACTCACTTTTTGGACAAGCTCGCGGATAACAGCGGCGGCGCGCCTCAATATGTGGAACCTTCTGAGGACATCGAAGTGGCAGTGTCGCTTTTTTACAATAAGATCAGTGAGCCGGTTCTGTCGGATCTGGAGCTTGACACAGGCGGGATAAAGGTCAAAGAAGTGTATCCCAGGAGTTTACCAGACCTCTTCAAAGGATCCCAGTTGGTGGTTATGGGACGATATGATGGCAAGGGCGAAACGGATATCAGTCTGGAAGGACATATCAGCGGTAAAACTCATATCTATAAAAACAAGGCGGATTTTCTTGGGAAAAGCTCTGCCAACAATTTCATCCCCCGGCTATGGGCTCAGCGAAAAGTGGGGTACTTGCTGGATGAGATCCGATCACACGGCGAGGATGATGAACTCAAGGATGAGATAATCCATTTGAGCAAGAAATACGGTATAATAACTCCCTACACATCCTTCCTGGTGCTGCCAGACGCGGAGGCTGAAGCTGTGCCTGTAGCCATGAGAGGAGCCGCGCGCAGAGATGCCTTTGACAAGGCTTCCACAAGTCTCAAAATGGAGGAAGGTAGACAGGCAGTATCGGCAAGCAAGAGTCTTGCCCGTCTGAAAGAGGCCAAAGCCGCGCCCGCGCCGATGGTTACGTCTAAGCCCCAATCTGCGGATCATTCTTTCGGAATAGTGGGAGGGGCGGTAAGAAGCGCACAAACCAGGTATGCTGAAGTTAAATATATCGGTAAGAAGACATTCTTCCTCAAAAACGGATTCTGGACGGACAGCGAATACGAGACAGAGATGAAGACCACCAAGATCATCTATGGCAGCGATGAGTATTTCCGTCTCCTATCCGGGAAGCCCGAATTGGGCAAATATCTTGCTCTGAGCAAGAAGATTATAGTGTGCTATAAGGATAAATGCTATAAGATTGAAGAATAATGCCAATTCCCCAGGTTGACTATACATTGGCATAAACATCGCGGCAGGACAGGAATGTCCTGCCGATCCCTCAGAACATACACTCCTTTGATCATGATAGACGGGACATTTTATATCCCGTCTATCATGAAAATTCATGCGCAAATAGAAGAATCTCCGTAGTACCCAACAGATTAGGATAGCTACGCCGTGTCATCTGATTCTGCTTGACAGGGTATAAATAGAGATTTATACTATAGTAATCCAAAAAAAGATGTACCGGTTTGACTATATAGTCGGGACTGGAAAGTCCCGACTATGGAAACGCCGATAGGCAGGACATTCCTGTCCTGCCCTGACATGGATTTCAAACGTGCAATTCTTTTTTTGGATTACTGTAGAGTTGAGTAGCATGAGTATTGGAAGGAGGTGGTAGGTTGCAGAGGTTCTTATATAGAGTATAGTGCATGTCGGCTTCGCTCAAACTCCCATTGGAACTGTAAATCTGCTGATAGGAGCCTGCTAAAATGCGGATTTGGGTAGCAGCGTGGGGTTCTATCAAACAAGAGAATTAACCGGAGAGACGTCTCGATAGCTCTCTCTCTGGAGAATTCAAAAAGGGTATGATGTGAATCCTTTTGGGTGCGGTCGGATGGCCACCCTCCATAATTTTTCCTGACACATAGGAGGTCGCAGTATGAAACGGAAAAGCTCTTTTTTGTTTTTCCTGGCGTTTACACTTTTCATCTTGGTTCAACATACTTGTTTTGCGGCAGAAGACATAATCTTGTACTCCGGGACTAATGTCCTTGCTGGCGATAATCATAACAGCGGCACAGGCAGCAGTGATCTGACGCTCATTATGAAACTTGATGGCGACGGCGAAGCCTTCGTCGATGAGGGGCACGAGGTCAAATATATCATTCCCAGCGAGGATATTGAAGACTGGTTCCAGCCGGAATTCGATGACTCAAGCTGGGAGGACGGCATAGCCGGAGTAGGATACGGAGATACAGACGACAATACCGTTGTAAGAGCGAGTATTTGGTCCGTCTATACTCGATACCGTTTTCAGGTTCAGGATGCCTTTAAGGTCAAAAGTCTGATGTTCTACGTAGACTATGATGATGGCTACGTTGCTTATCTGAATGGCGCTGAGATCTGGCGATCTGCCGGAATGGCGGGGAGAGGTGAGCCACCTCCATGGAATGCCGCCTCCGGCGGGCATGGTTCCTCGGAGCAAGTGAAGGGACAACCCAATCCCAACCGCTGGAATCACGCAAGCACAGAAAGTAAAGAGATAAAGTTCGAGCCTAAGCTAGGGGATCTTGCAGTGAACCCCACCGGCAGTCTGGCTATCACCTGGGCAGCCATCAAGAGATAGGATTTTGCTTTGCTATGGCGAAAGCCAGCGGGTTCATAACATTGATGACCGATTTCGGTCTTGCGGATGGTTTCGTGGGGATGATGAAAGGCGTTATTTATAACGTGAATCCCCGCGCCACCATCATTGATATTAGCCATGATATTAGCTCCCAGGATATATCAGAAGCGGCTTTCCTGCTTGGAGCTTCCTACAGATATTTTCCCAAGGGCTCAGTGCATGTAGTGGTAGTAGACCCCGGTGTTGGAAGCCAGAGGCGAGCGGTAGCCGTCGAGACCGAAGATTACTATTTCGTCGCGCCGGACAACGGTGTTCTCACATGGGCACTTGCACAGGAAAAATCGGTAAAGTCTGTAGAACTGACCAACTCAGCCTACTTTTTGGATGAAATAAGCGATACATTTCATGGCCGGGATATATTTGCACCTGTAGCGGCTCATCTCTCATCAGGTGTTGGGATAAATGACCTGGGCGTTGAGATAGATAGCCTGATAGAAATATCCCGCTTTGAACCAGAGGTTGCTCAGAGCGGGATAAAAGGTCATATAATTCACGTGGATAGATTTGGCAATCTGATAACCGATGTACCGCGCAGATTATTCAGGACAGTTGTATCGGATCATCAGTTTTCCATAGAACTCGCCGGCATAAGATTGCGCGAGATCAGCCGATCATATAGGGATGTTACAGCCGGAGAGGCGCTGGCCATATTTAACAGCTTCGGCAATCTGGAAATTGCGGTAAATCAAGGCAATGCTGCAAACGTTCTGAGAGTTCAGAAAGGCAGCGACGTATGGATTGCCATTAGTTCGCTCTAATCTTACCCCAAACTGTGCTTAATTTCCCTGACGCTTCTACTGCCGTGCCACCAGGTCCGTAGACGACGAGATCATCAAAGTCCATCATACCGCTGAAAGCGTGAAGGCCAATCCTGCCATCAGTCCACTCTGCGTGCTGGACGTCGAACATCTCAACGCCGTTTACGTAGCCGGCAAGGCCCGTGTTGGTAACCACCAGCTTGATGTCATACCAACTCCCCACGTCCAATACGTTGTTTGTCTGATCCAGCATTTCAGCAACGCCCTCGCTGTACATATATGGTCTGGATTCCGTGTTGGTCCAGCCATTTATTATCCATCTATACATGTGAGTATTGGGACCGTTGCGATCAGCCCAGACCTGCGGCACTGGATCCTGAACTCTGAAAAGGACATTGACAGGAGCATCCCCTTCAGTAAGCGGCTTTACTCTGAATTCAATGGTGTATTCTGTCCACTCATCTTTCCACTGATCCGCTGCGACCATTGACACGAGCCACGCATCAGCGGTGCTGGCCTGATGATATACGCCATCGGCAACCTGCCAGTCGCCGGTTATCACTTCCCATTTACCCTCAGACTCCGCAGGATTCTCAAAGTCGTCAGAGAAATATATCTGTGCACCAGCAGACGAAGAGAACAGCGAGATGAAGACCAGAGCCATAAGTGTTCCGAATGTCATTACTTTCCTAAAAATCATTGTTTCTCCTTTCGTTTCATTCTCCACAAAATAAGTGAATACCAATAAATGTTTCGCGATAATGGGTCGGGACAGGAATGTCCCGACTATAGAAAAACACGACCGATAGGCAGGATATTCCTGTCCTGCCTGTTAAAAAAAGCTCAGAAGACTTGCGAATAGTTCAGACGCTTTGACTTTGCTGATATTTCGCGCCTCTTAGAGCCACGTATGCCTCACCAACGAGCCATAAGGCGAGTATGAATATAGCCGAGGCGACAACGACTAGAAGCCAGTCACCAGCGTTCCAGAAGTTTGCTATATTCCATACCATAGCCCATAACGTTACGGCCATCATAAAAAGCATGGGCAAAAAGGTGTAGATGGCTGGCTTCCTCGTCTTCACAAGCCAGACGGTTAAAACCAGCAGAGCTAATCCCGCAAGCAGTTGATTGGTTGTGCCAAAGATCGGCCAGAGCGTCATGCCGCCCATTCCGCCCGATTTGGCAAGGCAGAGAGCCAGACCAGATCCCACGGCAATTGCACTCCCTAAGTATCTATTCTTCAGGAATTTCAGCTTATAATCCTCGCCAAGTTCGCCAATTATGTATCTCTGCAATCTCGCGGCAGTGTCTATGGTGGTCATGGCGAAGCTCACGATAATAACCCCGACTATGGCCTCAGCAAAAGCTTCAGAAATTCCAAGTCCGGAGATAAACCTCGTCCCGCCTATCACAAAAGCGCCCACCTTAGCTCCCAGGCCTTGAGCCGCAGTCCAGGAAGCATAGTGCTGATTCCATGCGCCTCTTGATGCAAATCCTGCGACACAGGCGATGATGGCAATGATGGCAAGAACTCCCTCAGCCACCATCGCGCCGTATCCTACGAAACGAGCGTCTTTTTCATTGTTGAGTTGTCTTACCGTCGTTCCGGAACATACGAGACAGTGAAATCCGGAGACAGCGCCACAAGCTATGGTGATAAACAAAAACGGCACAAGCCAGGGAGCGCCTTCGGGATGAAGCTGCAACGCAGGAGCCACGATTTTGGGATGTACTATAAACATGCCGCCATAAAGCAGCACAAGACCTACTATCAACTCCTCTGCGTTGATATAATCCCTGGGCTGAAGTAACGTCCAGACCGGGAGTATTGATGCAATGAAAGCGTATATGCACACAATCCACATCCAGGTCACAAGCCCGGAGCCGAGAAATGTCTCCGGCATGGTTATGGGGTATCTGGAACCGACCCAGATGGTGAAATACATCACTACCAGAGCGATTAACGCCGGTATTGTAACTCCCCATTTCAGCTTGTAGATTGCAAATCCAACGAAGAGAGCAAGGATCATCTCGCACCAGATAGGGATTACCGTGGCAGGAAACATATTGAAGAGTATCGCTATGACCAGGGCAAAAACCGCGATGACGATCCACACCAGAAACAGCATTATCAGCAGGAAGAGAGTCCTTGATCTGTCGCTTATAATGTCTTCCGTTAGCTCCCCGATAGTCCTCCCTTTATGTCTGAGCGATATGACCAGCGCTCCGAAATCGTGCACAGCCCCCATGAATATAGTACCGAGGATAACCCAAAGCACCGCAGGCAGCCAGCCCCAGATTACCCCTATGGCCGGGCCCACAATGGGCGCAGCTCCGGCAATGGATGTGAAATGATGTCCCCATAACACCTTTTTCTCCGTCGGGACATAGTCAATTCCATCCTCAAATTCATGAGATGGTGGGCTTTTGTCAGGATCTAACGCAAAGATTTTTTTGGCCAGAAATCCACCGTAGAACTTGTAGGCCATATAAAAAGAACCAAGAGAAACTATTGCGATAAATACTGCATTCATTTAGTCTTTTCCTCCTGTTACATGCCATTTTTTACTTGAGGTTAAGCTAAACCATTGGATCTATGGGTTGTATAGTACAACTGCGGAACTAGGCTGTCAACGGAAAAATTATCCAAAGTAGGAGCTGAAAAAAGAATAGCTACTGATTAATACGGATTTTCACAGATTTCAGAAGTGTTTACCCGTTTATATCCCCTTCAAATGACTCGCCAGGACATAAGCTCTGCAAAATATTTGTTTCTTGATTGACTGCTGAGAAAGAGGTATAGTATCCTCGCCCACTATTGAATGGCTTAAACTGAGTAAAAGGATCATGATTAGAGGATGAATACCGTGAGATCGGAACCAAAAGAGGTTGTCAGCATTGAAGGCATGCTCCTGATGCTGGATGATGCAACGCTGCATGTGGCTGTGCCTGTCCAGGCTATCCGCGATGATAAGATAACATCCACTGTCCTAAGCGATGAACGGGGGAAATACCAGTTCATCAACCTGAAGCCGGGACGGATACCGGCACCGGCAAAGAACTGGTGGCCAAAGCCATCCACCATAACAGCCAGCGTAAGGATCATCCGCTACGGGCTTTGAACTGCGGAGCCGTCCCAAAGACCTGGTTGCCAGCACTCTTTTTGGACATCGCAGGGGAGCGTTTACCGGCGCCAGCGCGGACAGGATAGGGTTATTCGAGGAAGCATCAGGCGGGACAGTATTGCTGGATGAGATCGGTGAGATGCCGCAAGATGCGCAGATCCATCTGCTTCGAGTGCTGGAAGAACGCGAAGTTCAGCGTCTTGGTGAGAACGTGCCTCGTAGCGTGGATGTGTGGATCATTGCCATGTCAAACCGGGATCTGGAAGCGGAAGTGGAAGCAGGCCGCTTTAGGGAAGACCTGTTTTATCGGCTGAGCGAGTTTCCCATAGATATTCCGCCTCTGCGCGAGCGTCCCGAAGACATCCCGATTCTGGCAGAGCATTTCCTGAAGGCTTATTCAGAGGACATAGACAGGGAATTGGCTGGTTTTGCGCCGGATGTATTTGAGATGCTCCAGAGCCATCCCTGGCCTGGCAATGTGCGAGAGTTGCGGAATATGGTTCGCCGGGCTGCCGCTCTCGCGGAACATGGCGAACAGATCCAAACTTATCATTTTCCTCCTGAGATCACTCAGGGAGAATCACTAATACAGGCTCTCTTGTCGGAGCAGCTTGGTCTTTCAGCAGCCGTGGAGCGCCTCCAACGCCGTCTGGTAGAGAATGCGCTGCAGGAATGCGACGGCAACCGTACCCATGCCGCACAAATACTGAAGATAGATCGATCCAACCTCATAAGACTTATGAAACGTCTGGGCATCGAATAACCAGGCCATGTCTTTACCACCGATTGGTGTGTCAAATTGACAAGCTTTGTGCCGTGTCAATCGGACACACTAGATCCAATCAGCCCAAATTCTCACAAATCTATCCTTCATCAGTAAGTTAAGTGTGTCCAAAGGTCACAGTTGGAGGCCTACACCAATTTCAGGTGTGAGGTATCAGTATTCCTTGTCGTGAATGGCTTCAGAGCGTTTTCCTCATGTTTGGCATCACACTTGCCTTATGTAAACTCCAGAAGAAATGAAAACATGTTTTCAGCAAATGCCAAAGAGTTCTTAATCTCAACCGGACGATGTGTCCGAGACTTACTGAATTGGAAGGAGAAGATCATGAAACACTCAATAGCTATATTGACATTTCTGGTAATGGCAGCGTCAACTCATGCAGGAACACACGTATTCAACTTCGACGACGCGAATCAGCTTAGCGGAAATTGGTTTATCCGAGACGAAAATATATGGCCCGAAGATCCGGAAAATGTTGACTGGTCAGTTGAAAATGGCGAACTGGTGGCCATCTCAAGCGATGTTTGTGGTGGGATGTCTGGTAATTGGATTCTGGATAACAATTATATGGATTGGAGGAACTGTGAGATCTCATGCAGATTCAAGAT
>Ga0272441_10007253_pt1 | contig 18103 bp, 22 predicted proteins | sample SSMProp6N_FD_193582 | JGI IMG/M metagenome (GOLD analysis project Ga0272441, IMG submission 193582) | Marine sediment archaeal communities from Little Sippewissett salt marsh, Falmouth, MA, United States - SSM-Prop-6N | ecosystem: Environmental > Aquatic > Marine > Wetlands > Sediment ... | reverse complement strand
TAAACATTAAAGACTTTTGAATTGTATACTTCAAAGTCCAGCCTATCCTTGTGCTTCAGCGCTTCCTTCATGTCGTTGAATATATCTATGATTCCTGCATCGCTTCCATCAAGGTCTATCAGTCTTCCGCAGGCGTTCACCAGTGTGCCCTTCCTCTTATAAAATGCAGGCAGGGGCAGCAAAAGTGCGTTTTTAGGAAGATCCTTGGGCATACCTGATTGAATGACTATCAGGGTATCGAGCATCTCGCAAGCATTCCTGAATCTCTGGCTATCAAGATACGTGTCGAACAGTGGGGATTCTATTAGGACCATGGAGTTTATCATCCCGCTCTCAATGTGGTCGATTATCTCCTCGATGCCGTATCCGTAGTTGTTGAATCCGAGCACGAGTGAGGCTTCTGTGTTTGCATAGTCCTTTAGGAAGAAGGCCCTGGACCTGGTCTTGGCGCAGGCATTGTTTATCTCGGCCAGAAGTGCAGGGTCTGTGTAAAGCCCCATTGACGTTATATATAACGTGGAATCATCTGAATTCCCCGAGATATATTCCTTGAAGCATTCATTGACCTCTGCAGGTGAGCAAAGGATCACTTCGTCTGCCAATCTCTCGATATGCGAACCCTCTGGTCCTATGGATGTGATCCTCTTTCCCTTGGCCTTGGCGTTTTGTAGCTTGCGGGCCACAAGAGGGTATTGGTAATAAGGGTCTAGGTTCACTAAAGCTATCTTATCAAATCCCTCTATAATGTCAAAATCCTTGATGTCATGTACAAATGGGCTGTTCCCGATAACCTTCAGAATGTTCCCCAGTCCAGAGGCACACTTCATTCCAAAATATGACGAGAAATCCTTTATTGCAAGCAACTCCTCGTTTGTGGCATCGCCACAACATAGCACGACGCCCTCCTTGCCTTTGCTGGAGTTGTACCATTTGTTCAAGAGGTTAGCCGCCTTTGAGATGCCTTCTCTATAGTCAATTTCCTTGCCATCCATCAATGGCATCTTCAGGGCATTTCCATAAATCATGGGAAGGTCTATGCCAAACTTGCACAGCTTGCCACTGTTTATCGGGCAGAACTTCTTGAAGTCAATGTCTATCTCGTCCCCATCCTCTATTATCTGGACGCCGCATAAAATGGAGCATCCGGGACAATGCGAATTAATAACCTTCAGGATAATCACCTCTTGAAAGCGGCGGTACGTCGTCCACCGACATTCCCGGACGGTAGCCTGTCCTGTCCTCGTATGTGCGTGCAAAGAGCTGATGGAGCCTTGCCAAAGGTATGTCGACCGGACAAACATCGGTGCAATTTCCGCATCCGATGCAGGACTCCATAAGATGAAGAAGCCTGACAGCATGGTACTGTGATATCGGCAGGTCGTCATCCGGGTCCATCTGCATGCACTTGCAGTCAGATGTGCAGTTGCAGACCGGGCATGCCTTTCTGCAGGCATAGCATCCTATGCATGGGGAAAGAGTATCTGATATCACCCTCAATCTCTCCTCTGGAGTGAGGTCCATCAAGCTGTCCAGGACCTTTCCCTTCCACTTCTTTGCCATTTTCTTCATTGAAGAGTTTATCTTGGATCGAATATTGGCCAACTTCTCGGAAGGTTCCTTTACAGATACGAATCCCCTCTCCCTGGCAGATCCCAGTACATGTGCCCCCTTCTCAGAGAACACTTCAACGAACGTCATGTTCTTGCCTGACGGAGTGCCCCAGTTGCCGCATGCTATATCGCAGACAGAAGGTATCTTGTAATCGCAGTATCTACAGCTCTCACGACGCCCGTACCCGCTCTCCTCAAGCTCGTCTATGGACTTTGAGAATTCCTCATCCTTTGTGATGAATACCAGATTGCCCTTGTCGATCTCTTCCTTGACAACCTCATCAGGCTGGATATGAAACTCCAGACCTATCATCTTCATGGTATCCACAGACGGCAGTGTGCCGCCGCAATTGAGGCCTATCAAAAGCACTTCGTCCCTCGAAGCATGATTCCTCTTGATGTTCTCAATTACCGCCCTGGCATCGCAAGGCTTGAGCACTATGGCAGTCCTGACGCCTTTCTTGATGTAGGCTGACATGCTTATGCATAGCGAGTGTAGTGCACCCTGTATGTTCTTGACCTCGCTAGGGTCACTTACTTCCACAACCTTGCCTTCAAAGACGGTTCCCGTCTTGTTAATCGTGATCACTCTGTCATATTCACCGACAAGGCTTTCAACCAGTGAGGAAACGAAACCGCCGGATTCGCCCCTTTTCCTTATGTCCTCATCGTTAGACCAGCCCCAATATGTCTCAGACATCATTCATCACCTGCCTTGAGAGGGCTTGGACCAAGTTCTTTGATCCGTTCCGTGAATTCTGTTACCTTTTCCGAAAATTTCTGACCTTCTGCTGCAGAGCACCATTCAAGCTGGAGCCTGTCAGCGCCGATCCCCATTATGTCAAGGTAGTTCTTCAAGAACTCGTACCTGTGAACTGTCTTGTAATTGCCGTCTATGTAATGGCAGTCGCCTATGTGGCAGCCTGTCATCATGACCCCGTCTGCGCCCCTCAGGAATGCCTCAAGGACGAAATTGGGATCTATCCTGCCGCTGCACATGAATCTTATCACCCTGATGTTGGGAGGATACTGCAATCTAGATGTGCCTGCCATATCTGCGGCACCGTATGAGCACCAGTTGCAAAGGAATGCCACTATCTTAGGTTCAAAGCTCATTGCATCGCCCCCTTGAGCAGTGCCTTGATCTTCTCCTTTTCCTGCTTGTAGGTGAATCCTTTCATGGAAATGGCATTGGACGGACAGAATGCAGAACATGTCCCGCAGCCCTTGCATGAGACCTCTATGACCTCCATATGGGTGCCATCGTCTGACATCTTGAGCGCCTTGTATGGGCAAAGCTTCTCACAAAGCCCGCATGCTGCGCATTTGTCTGGGTCTATTGTTGCCGTTGTAGGTTGCACCTTGTACTTCCCGCCGCCCATGACTATGGCTGCCCTGCCAGCGGCCGATATGGCCTGCGAGAGAGATTCCTCCACGGTCTTTGGATATTGACAAGCGCCTGCAATGAATACGCCGTCCAGAGCCGTGTCCAGGGGGGCAAGCTTGAGATGCGCCTCTGCATAGAAGCCCGTAGGGGCGGCAGAGGCCTTGAAAAGCTGCCTTAGGGAGTTTGTTCCCTTTGCAGGGACCGCTCCGCGCTCCAGTACGCAAAGGTCAAAACCGAACTCAAGCCTCTTTGAAGATGTAGTGTCATAAACGCTTACCTTCCTTGCATCTGCGTCCACCTTCGGCTTCTCGTCGTGTGGATATCTGATGAATCTGGCACCTTTCTCGGACACCTCGCGATATAGGTCCTCATAATAACCATATGCCCTGATATCCTTGTAAAGTACAGTGATGTTCGCATCGGGCCTCAGTTCCTGTAATCTCTTTATCTGTCTAAGTGATGAAGGGCAGCAAACCCTTGAGCATTCGGGACGCTTCTCGTTCCTCACGCCCACGCATAAAATGAAAACATAGTCATCCATTGGCAGCTCCTCACTATCCATCATCCTGATGAGGTCCTCTTCAGCCACCACAGGCCCGCCGAACGCGTATCCGTCATCGGAAGGGTCAGCGAAATCATATCCGGTAGCTATGATAACAGTCCCTGCTGTCAGGCCTATATCACCTTGAGGAGTCCTGATGCCAATATTGAAGTTGCCGACGAAACCATCCACATCTGTCACCTCCGAGGAGAGGTATACCTTTATCCTCTCATCCGAGAGAACCTTGTCCTCAAGATATTTGGCCATCTTCCTGAACTCGGGGTCGGTCAGGTAGGATTTTCCCCCAAGGGAGTCTTCCCTTTCCACCAGATAGACATCGAATCCGTTCCTGGAAAGCTCCAGTGCGCTGGCCATGCCTGTGAAACCGCCGCCTATGACTATCGATGTGCCCTCTACATCTACCTCCCTCTCATAGAGGGGGCTGAGAAGCCTTGACTTGTAGACGGCCATCCTGACGAGGTCCTTTGATTTCTCTGTGGCCCCGTCCATGCAGTCAGAGTGCACCCAGGAGCACTGATTCCTAATATTGGCCATCTCCAACATGTATGGATTGAGCCCCGCTTCCACCAACGCCTCCTGGAAGGTGTTCTCATGGGTCTTTGGTGAGCAGGCTGCAATGACCACCCTGTTTAGTTCCTTTTCCCTGATCTTGTCCTTGATCGCCTTTTGTCCGGCTTCAGAGCATGTGAACAGTGAATCCTCGGCATATACCACGTCTGGGAGGCCTTTGGCGTATTCCACAACCTTCTTGACGTCAACATATTTTCCTATGTTCTTTCCGCAATGGCAGACGAAAACGCCGACCCTGGGATTCTCCACATCCGCCCCGGGCAGTTCGATGGACCTTCTCTCCTGCACCTCGCCTGCAAGGCAGTATGCCTTCGCCACGGCCCCAATTGACTGTGATACGCTGTCTGTGATATCATTGGGGCCCTGGCAGGCACCAACAATGAAAACTTTATCATTATCGGTGGATATCGGGCTTGTCAGCTCTCCTCCACCATCAAAGAATCCGTAATCGTTGAGCGGCAGCTCGAATATCTTGGCGAGCTCCTTGGAGCCCTCGGAGGGGACAAGCGCCGAGTTTAGGACGACCATGTCGAACACCTCTTCCTTCGACTCCTGGGACTCCGTGTCCTCGTATCTGAGAAGGATGTCACCGTTATCCAGTTCCAAGAGATTTCCGGGACGCCCGCGGATGAATCTTATGGAGTCCTTCGCCCTTTGATAGAACTCTTCATATCCCTTTCCGCTGGCCCTTATGTCTATGTAGAATATGGTCACGTTGGCCTCGGGGTCATGGTCCTTCACTAGCAGGGCCTCTTTGATACCGTACATGCAGCATACCTTCGAGCAGTACCCCTTGTTCGTCTTCACATCCCTTGACCCTACGCAGTTGATGAAAGCGATGTTCTTGGGTTCGCTCTTGTCGTTCGACCTTAGGACATGGCCGCCTGTGGGGCCAGCAGCGGACAACAGCCTCTCCAGCTCCATGGCAGTGACAACGTTCGCGTACTTCCCATACCCATACTCCGGCCGGTCATATGGCAGATAGGGTATTGATCCGGTGGCCAGGAATACGGCGCCTACGTCGAGGAACACGGTCTCCTCCGTTTGTTCGAAGTCTATGGCGCCCTTGTCGCAGAACTTTGCACAGTTGCCACAGATGCCCCTGGTGAAATGAAGGCATGCGTCCCTGTCTATGTAGGGAACGGCAGGTATTGCCTGGTCGAAGTCAAAATGGATCGCCTTGGTCTTTGCATACTTCCCCTCATATGGGAGCTCGACCTTTCCGGGGCACTTGGCCATGCAGTCACGGCATCCGGTGCACTTTTCCAGGTCTACGTACCTGGGATGCTTGAGCACCTCAAGCGTATAAATGTCATCTTTCTTCTTGGCCCCCACCACATCGGCCAAGGTTATGATCTCAATGAGCGGATTCCTGGCAACTGCCAGCATGAACGGTGATAAAATGCATATGGAGCAGTCCAGAGTGGGCATGGTCTTGTCAAGTCTTGCCATTATCCCCCCTATGCTCGAAGTCTTCTCAATAAGAAAAACCTTCACGCCCCTGTCCGCCAGGCTCAACGCGGCCTGCATTCCAGAGATGCCGGCACCCACGACCGCAGCCGTCTTAATCATAGTTCGACCTCCAGTCCCATGTCCTCTTTTGTGAATCCCATTGACAAAGCAAGCAGCTGAGTGTAATACAGGACGGGGATGTCAGACACCTGTTCAAGCTGCATGTGACAAAATGGGCATGGGGTCACTATGAAGTCGGCGCCCTTTATGGTGGCGACCTTCTTCCTCGCGATATCGAGTGACACGTCCTTTATGCCGGACCTCAGGCCACCACCTGCACCGCAACATGAGTTCTTCTCCAAGTAATCAATGCTCTTTGACCCAGTGACCTCGATGAGCTCATCGAAAAATCTTGGGTCCTCAAAATTCCTATCCCTCCTGTATTTCACAGGTTTGAGCAGGTGGCATCCGTAATGTGCAGCTATCTTGTAATCGAGCTTGTTGACTATCTGTTGAGAAAGTCTCTCAAGGCCGTAATCAAAATATAGGTATTCTACTATGTGGTAGACGTCCACGACCCTATTGAGGTCCCTTCCAACTTCCTTTAAGGATACCTTCACCTCATCGCAGAGGCCCTTGTCCTCCTTAAGCTCCATCGAGGAGTCCTTCAACGTTCCATAGCATCCATTGCAGAGCGTAACGATGTCCATGTCCATCTCTGAGGCGATGTCAAGATTCCTTGCGGCTATCTTTATCCAGAGATTCTTATCAAACGACTTCATGACACCAGGTGCAGGGCAACATGATGCTCCTTCCATGTCGTTGAGACCAATGTCCAGCTTATCGCATACCAATCTGGTCGCCTTCTCTATCTCCGGAAGCCTGTTAGGGATAAGGCATCCTAAGAAGAAAGCAAAATCGACATGATCCTCACTCATCGCCATCACCCATCAGTTTTCTGACCTCTTCAAGGGCATCCTTGAAGCTGTGAGTTGTCGGTGGCAGCTCATCCAGCCCCAGGCCCTTTCTTTTTGCCTTATTCTCATCATTGATCGGAACGGCATGTCCGGTCTTGCTGATGTATCCCAAAACGGCACTATGGCTCTCGAGTACCTTGCCCTTTTGGTAGGCCTCTTCCCGTATCCTTAATATCTCCTCAGTAATATCAATATTTCTCGGGCACCTCTCCATGCAATTGAAGCAGGTTGTACAATACCATAAGGAGATATCATCATAGTCTATCTCCCCTATGGCCCTCTTCTCAACGAGCTCCCTGGTCCTGAATGCAACGACCCGGCCCGATGGACATGAAGCCGTACAAGTACCACATTTCATACAAGATTGAATAGTGTTATTCATCTCACCACCAAAAAGAAACCAGATTATATATAAATAATCTGAATAATTAATAATAATCAGGAATTTTTTTTCAATTTAAATAATTTTTCATTACTAGTGCATCTAAATGTAACAGTCAGATTAGATTTTTTGACAAATGTTTCATTATTTTAGAAAAAACGATATTTTTAAAAAAAAGGAAAAAAGAAAAATCATAACAGCCCTATCGATAGACCTAGCACAGCGGCTACGATCACAGTAGCGATGACCACTCCGATTATGCTCATTATCCAAGCGACTATGGCCTTGCCCCAACCAGTGTTAAATATGGACTTGATGACCCATATCATGACCAGAACGCTAAGCAGCAGACCTATCAGTCCGCCGCTGGCTATGTTCAAGAACATGAATATGGCATTTACCAATATTAGAAGTATGGTCGTTGCAATCGCAGTCCAGAAGGCCTTCCCAAAGGAAGCATCCTTTATGCCAGCGACCTTTGCTCCAAACCAAATGAAAATGGCCTGGAAAGCGAAGTACAATACTATGCCCACCAACACAGCTGCAATGCTAGTGAAGACAAATCCCAGTAGCTCAAATTCCATCAGCTCACCATTATATATATGTAATAACATGTTTAGTATATTCTACTAATTATTAAATGTTATTTAAAAATCGGATTTTAAACGCCCTCAATCCTCTTTCTTCAACAGTTTCACATAGGTCTTAATGGAGTCCAGCCAGTTCTCATATGCCTTGTTGTAATGTTCGAACTGCCTTTCCCTGAACAGTTCCTCCATGCGGCAGGACATTGAGACTATGCCCTTCTTGAGCTCCTCCTCCACAAAGGCCCTTCCCGCCTCAAGCTCCAGGTCATTCTTTGAATTGCGCTCGTATTCCTCTATGACGTCCATTACCATACCCACTTCCAAAAGCATCCTGGCGGCAATCTCGTTTGGATGCATGCCATTGATATATCTTTCAATAATCTCCTTGGAACTGTCCTTTTTAGACATAATATCACCATTTTACACATTATTAATTCATTGCATCGCACTTTTATGATAAATAAGAATATTGAAGTATAAAAAGATTAATATACAGAAAATCAGATATGATATTCCACAATGGAAAATACCGATGAAGAAATAAAAAAACAGATGGATCTTCTGCAAGGCAATATCGATGAAATAAAGGCCGATTTCATTGGGATCACCAATATTGTCGGCAAGTTGCAGTTTGCTGAAACGAACGTAGATATCATTAATGAACAGCTTAAGACGTTCTCGAAACTTATCTTCTTAGTGGAGGAAACGGGGAAAAAATCTGCTACACTGTTCGTGAACAAAAACATATACAATGATTCTACAGAGCTGACGAAGTATCTACATCATTCAAAATTAAAGATGGAAGGCTTAAAGGACTCCTTGAACAATAAGGACAAGAATGGATTCTCAAAGAGTCTACTTACATTGAATAGAAGCCTTGACAGCTCAGAGTACATCCTATCCCTGTTCGTAGGGGAATTCAAATCCGAGATAACGAAAATAGTGTTCAAAAACTACATAGATAAGAAGGCCACCGATGCAGCACAGGACAATATGATAAAGGTAATGGAGGGTATGGTAGCGTTGGATGAGAGGATGGAAAAGTGCGAAAGAAAGATAGCTCTGTTGATCAGGAAGCGACCTGAGGACTTTCTGGAAGAGGACGAGGCAAAGATCCTCATGGAAATGATAAATATCCACTCCCAAAACGTCCAATGGGTCGAACCAAGATTCCTAGAGAAGAACCTATCCATCCCTCAAAGTAGGGTCGATGAAATAATGGACGATTTCCTGCATTATGGGCTCTTGGAGCGGAAGATGCGGGGAGGGATGAAAGTTTATAAGTACAAATATGGTGAATAAAAATGACATCAATAAGGATAAGAGGCATATATACCACAGCCCTTACCAAGTTCTTCATAGAAAGAGGACACCTCATAAATCAAATGTCGGACCTTATCAGGGACAGATTCTCTATGAGCGAGACTTACGATGTCCCGAGGGTGGATATAAAGCATACCAAAGACCTCCAGGGGATATCGATAGTCGGCGACAAGTCCTCACTTGAGGAGATAGAGGAGAGTATCAGATCAGAGTTTCTGGATGTGTTCTTCCTAAAATCGAACATCGACCTATATGGGATTTACAAAGGCTCGGTAATCAAGACCAACAACGAGACGATAGTCAATCTCGGCAAGGACATAGGCATATTGCCAGAATACAGTGATGAGGACACTGTGCTTGTACAGGTCTTGGAGATGAACAACAAGCCCATCCTGACCACCCGGATAACTTTCTCTGGAAAGTACTGTGTCATAATACCTGAGGATGATATAAAGATATCAAGAAAGATCAGGGATGAGTCTGAGAGGTCCAGGCTGATGAGGATCGGAAGGGATGTAAAACCTAACAACTTCGGAGTCCTTTGGAGAACCTCCTCTGAGAACGTGGATGAGGATGTCCTAACCAAGGAGGCAGTAGAGCTTTCCAAGAATGCATCCTACGTGATGGACAAGTTCATAGAGCTGGAAGGCCCAGGGCTTATCAAGCCTGGTAAGAGCCATATGAAGATATTGTTCGGCAGCGAGACCAAGAAGAAGCTGGATAAAATTAGAAGCGATGTCTCACCAACTATTGAAAATCATCATATGATGAAATCTGCAGGAAGGGACATCTCATTTTCCGTAGACATGATAGAGAAGATCAAGGGAATGAGGGATATCAAGGACATCGATAGTTTATTTATGGACATATTCAGGCAGATAAAGGGACCAAAGATAGGCGACGAGATAGCACTAGAACATATCAAGCCATCCTCGCACCCCATCGTCATAGAGGGCTGCAAGATAAAGAACTACAATCCCCCCTATATCAAGATAAGAAGAAATTTCTCAACAAGGGGGACCTTTGACGGACTGGAAGTGCGCAAGGATCCTGGTGACTATGCCATAACAGAGATGGAAGAGGGAAAATGGCATTTCATCCATTCGTATTACGACAGGAACAATTACCTCAAGGGAGAATATATCAACATCTGCACACCGATAGAGATATTCCCTAACAAGATCAGGTACGTTGACCTCGAGGTCGATGTTGTCAGGTACCCCAACGGGAACATGAAGATGATAGACCAGGAACACCTCAACAAAAGGGTGAAAGATGGGACATTCACTGAGAAACTTGCTAAACGGGCGCTTAAGGAAGCAGAAGATGTCATCAAGCAGTATGGAATTGATGAAATATGATATCTGAACTTGAGATCATTGAAGTTATTCGGAGCCTCGAGAGCAAGGACATAAGCAGGGCAAGGGAGATAATAACTTCCCTCAAATCCCCTGAATCTTCCTATGAGAGGGGATATCTGCACGCCTTAAAGGGTCTTATTGCCTCCTGTGATAACAAGGACGGCGATAGTGTTTTCCAAAAGCTGATAATGGACGTCATGGATGCCAGCACGATAAATGACGAATGGGAGAGCTCAAAGAACGTCCTTGCACAAAACTTCAGGCCCAGCTACGACATTGGGTATGAGCATGCATGGGAGTTCATATTCTCCTATTTTTCAGGAAATGCAAAAATGGGGCTTGACAAGTACCAGAGTTAGATTCAATTTTTTTTGAACCATATTGAAAAAAATATATATTATAATCTCATTTTAGTATCTATGAACCTGAAGGCAATGTTCGTTCTCATTTCATTGTTCATGATCTTGGGAGGGTCGGTGTATACATGGAACGCCTCTTCGGACCTAGAGGACATCATATTGTTCAAGGGAGATATCTATAGATTGGCAAGCGAATGGACCACTGAAATGGAAAATCTGTCCTTCACGGGTTTTGAAGTGGACGGCGACAAAGTGTTTTTCGATGCCTCCGATAATACCTCCGACAGCATATATCTACAGCACGGCGACACTTTTCTGAAATATATGAAAGAATATCAAACCACCCATGCAGAGTTCAACATCGGCGGCTGTATAAGGGAAGGCGATGTGCCCCCACATTCCTCTGTTTACCTAGACGGAAAAGACGTAGTTGTCGAGATGCGAATTGATTACTATTGCTGTGCAGAATTGGAGATGGAAGCGATACAGGAAGGCAATGTCATACATATATGCACGATTAACTATGGCGACGTCTGCAGATGCATTTGCAGATACCGCTTGGAATGTCGATTGAGCGGGCTCGAAAATGGGGATTACACCATAAAAGTCTGCAATGCCGTTTTGGATGAGCAGTGGAAAGGGAACAACAAATATGACGTGATGTTTGAGGAAATCGTTGAAATACATTAATTTATTTAAAGAATGAACTATATCTCATATCATGCCAAAGAAGGATATAGAACCATATATAGCGCTATTTCCAAATCCAGCCCTTCTTGTGAGCTGCGGATGCTTTGAAAAGCCCAATATAATCACCATAGCTTGGAGCTCAACAGCATGTATGGACCCGCCGATGCTTAGCATAGCTGTCACTCCATCAAGACACTCGTACAATCTTATAGTGGAGTCAAAGGACTTCGTTGTTAACATAGCTGAGGCCTCAGATGCAAGGAAGGTAGACCTTTGTGGAAACATATCTGGCTTGGACCATGACAAGTTCAAGGAGTGCAACTATACAGTAGAACGGTCAACAAAGGTCAACTCGCCCAGGATAGCCGAGTGTCCGATAAGCATAGAGTGCTATCTTGACAAAACGGTCCATCTCGGTACACACGACCTCTTCATAGGACATATTGCCAACGTCGCAGTGGACGATAGGGTGCTTGGGAACGATGGAAGGCCCGACTTGGATAAATTGAATACCTTGGTCTACGCCCAAGGAAAGTATTTCAGACTTGGTGAAGTATTGGGCGTGCAGGGTTTTTCCATAAAGGAATAGGGCAGATAAACATGAACGTCTTCATTAGCGGCAGATTCTCATCCTGCGAGAAGGACATCTTCTATGAAATGCTGGGTAAGGGCATAATCTTTGATGATGAACCTGCCGGAACTAACGAGGTGTCATGCACAAAGGTGGCCCTGATGACGTCGTGGAAGCAATTCTACCCCGGTTTGGCCAGAATGCCAGATCTTGAGATGGTCCAATGCTTCTTTGCAGGGGCGGACAGATTGGACTTTGAGAAGATTCCAAAGAACATCACTGTTACTACCGCATCAGGGGCGATGGCCAGCTCGGTGGCAGAACACGCCTTCAGCCTTCTTCTCCACCTTTGTAGGAATCTTGAACTTCAAGGAAGTAGGATGAGGGAAGGCGAATTCGAGCAGCTTGACCCACTCAACAGGGAATTGTTTGGAAAGACCATTGGAATAGTGGGTTATGGTTCCATCGGCAGGGCAATAGGAAGCATGGCAAAGGCATTTGGTATGCAGATACTGGCCATCAACATATCCGGACACAGCGATGCCGACAAGACCTACACCCTCGAAGGCCTCGATATGCTCTTGAGGGAATCGGATTATGTTGTTCTATGCATACCCCTCAACAACAAGACAAGGGGCATTATCGACAAGAAAAAACTAGAAGGCATGAAAGAAAATGCAATATTGGTAAATGTGTCAAGGGGCGGGGTGATCAATGAAAAAGACCTCTATCTCCATCTCTCAAGCCATCCTTCGTTCAAGGCGGGGCTTGATGTCTGGTGGCATTATCCAAAAAATAAAGAGAAATGGTCACAGGCATATCCGTTCGAGAGATTGGAAAATGTCGCCATGACACCTCACAATGCCGCTCTGGTAACTGGATGGCGGGAGAGGACCATACGTTTCTGCTGCAAGAACATACTGAACTATGTGAATAAAGGGAAAATAGAGAATGTGGTAAGAAGGGAAGATTACCTGATGTAGCCCAGGTCCTTTCCCATCTCGGGCATGTTCTGTGACATGGATTTTCTCTGCATTTCCTGTATCTTGTGAATAAGGCTCTCGGTTTCCTCGGCCCTTTCCTCAAGGGCTGTCATGTCTATGTCGAGCTTGAGTATCTTCGAGAGGACCTCTAGCACGCTCTTGGCGGCCTTTGCATCTATGTACATGTATCCAGGTGACTCGCCCAGTAGACACATCCCCTTGATGCCGTCCTCCCTGCCCATTGCAAGAAGAAGGCCTGATGCGCCAACGATTGCAGCGCCGGAGTCGTCCCTGAACGTTATGTTGACATCCTTGTATTCCTCCACCAGCTCTGCATGCGATACAGCGCCAAGGACCTTTGGATGCTCCACTACCTCGCCGCCTGTTGAAAAGCCGCCGAGGGTGAACATTATGGATATTTCATACTGCTTGAGGTAATCGAGTATTTTTGCCACTATCTCGTAGTGGCCAATTGAATTGGAAGGGGATGGTTGTGTGTCACCGACCAATATTATGAAGTTAACCCCATCCTTGTTGGCATGGTAAAGCTTGTTCTTCATCAGCCTAACGGTGGCATCATCCTTTATGAGGGCCTGGTGTGGGAAATGGGGAGAGTATATCTCGGCGAACTTCTTGGCACCAAGTTCCTGTATCATATGCTCGGCAGCTAGCTTGCCGATAAGTCCAATGCCTGGGAGTCCCTCAATAAAAACCACTTGTTTTGCCTCAATCTCATTTAGGGTCTTGATTAACGTCTCTTTCATAAAAATCACTTTGAATCCTTTTCACTCCTCCATCTTCTACGGTATTCGGCATACTTGTCCTCAGGCGAGAACCTTGGCGGCCTTACCGAAAGGGCCCTCTCGCCACAGTTAGGGCATATGTCATGGAGAGTGTACTCACCACATGAAGGGCACTTCAATATCTTCATCTTCACTTCTTCCTCTTGAAAGAGGCTTCACCGCATGAATTAGAGATCCTCTTGGTGATCTGCTCTACTACATTGTCCAGAGTGGACTCGGCCATCTTATAATCCGGAGCTATGACCTTCACATTGTAACGGGGCGATCCAAGCAGCCTTATATCAACATCTACCTCTTCGCTCTTGTTCTCATCCCTGACCGCGATAAGGTTTTCCTTGATCACATTTACTCCATCGCCCATGTTGCATGACAGTGAAAGCTCACCGTGTATCTCCACAAGAGGAGTTTCGATGTTAGCGATGATGATCTCTTTAAGCGCATCTACGTGTTGCGGGGGTACAAGTCCTTCCAACACCCCTTCTCCCTTTGCAACGAACTCTTCAAAACAGTCATATACCATGGAGTACTTTTCGGTGATCTTGCTATGGATCTCCATAAGCTGATCCGAGGGGATGCCGTTCTGATTGCCAAAATACTCCAACAGCTTGTTGCCTTTCTTCTTGACCTTGTATCTCATCACAGCAGCCTTTTGCTGCTTGTTGGTGACCTTCCTAAGTGAAAGGTCGATGTGTCTCTTAGAATCTTCAACGCGCAGTACTTTGCACACTACCTTCTGATTTTCCTTGACGTGATTCCTAATGTTCTTTACCCAACTGGATGAGATCTCCCTGATAGGTATCATCCCTTCCAGGTCGTACTCGTCCAACTTTACCATTGCACCGTATGGAAAGATCTCTGTAACGGTGCACATCACGAAATTTCCAACTTCTGGGAATCCTTCTTCATACTCGAACATTTTTTCACTCCAGTTCGGTAACGACCGTGGCCTTGAACTTACCGAGACCCCCTGTGCACTCCACCAAGGTCTTTCCACAGACAAGGCATCTGACATTCATTGCAGGTTTGTTGAAAACCGTTTGTTCGTTACCGCAATCCTCACATTTTACCTTGATGAACTTTGATTTGCTCATGCTCTGGCCTCCTTGAACTCAAGCTTCTTTACCCTGAAGCCCTTCTTTGTCTGTGATTTCTTGCACTCATTGCATATATATCGAAGATCGTGCTTTCTTGTTGGTTTCTCGCCAGAAGGCTTTGGCCTTGGATAACCCCTGTAACCGGACATCTTTCTCCTAAATCTCCTCTGACCGCTCGAAAGCTCCCCTCTCTTCTTTTTCTTAACGACCTTAATAGTGTGAACAGTATGTTTCTTACAATATGGACAATATGTTCTTCTCGTCTTGGGCATTATCATATTCTCACCTTACCTACTCAATGAACCCATGTTTGTACAGTATGGCATGGATATCTTGGGGAAAATGGTCGACATCGCCAGTTTTGTATGGCCCATACTTCCTTAGCTCACCATCCATAAAGGAAGGGATTGGCGATATGACCTTGGCCTTTATAAAACCTTCCCTTTCATAGGAGTATTCGCCTTTAAGGATAGGTTCAAGTAAATCCTTACGATACTGCTTTTTTAATAAAGAAGCTTGTTTAAAAATGTTTTGTTCATCAGATAATAGGTTCTCCTCGGGGCCGCCTGCCAACTTACTGAAACGAACTTCCAAAAGCCGAGCCACCTTTCTTTTGATATCTTCTATCTCAGAGACAAGAACGTCGTTGTCTGCGCCCTCCATTGACAACGCGATGCCTTCGAGCCTTTTCATGTATGCGGATATCCTTTCAAAAAGGCTCTCGTCTACTTCAAAAAGTGTTGTGGCCCTCTGCTCTTTCTCAAGGGCCATATCTAGCTCTATCATCTCTCTATCCTTGGAGCAAGCACAAATTTAATTGTTGCGCCGCCGATCTCGAAGTTCATCAGTATGGGCGCATCCTTGCCCAGTTCAAGGGTTATGGGCCCGTTTATCGAGCTGGATACATCAGCAAGATAGCTAAGATTGAAAGTTGAGCTGCAATCCTCCTCGACTTTGAACTGGACCAGTGAATCCTTCTCGATCTTTGTCTCGATGTCTCCAATGTCGCCCTCTGCCTTCATCATGAATGAACCGTCTTTGGTCTCCAATGTTATATGGTCTGCAACTATCGAAGCGTCCTTGATACCATCCTTGAAGATCGAGGCGTCAATCCCTATGATTGCATTGGTAGGAAAATCTGGAAGTTTAAGATTTGTCTGTTCGGGCGTGTCTATTATAGGAAGTCCAAAGCGTCTCTTTGACTCCCCAACAAAGGTCACAAAGAGCTTGTTGTTGTCCTCATCAGACTTTATGGTCATCATGTCAGTGGGCTTTCCCCTGCTCATCACCCTTGACATCTCCTCAACGTCGACCCCCAATACCATCTCAGAGTCGACAGAATAATCTATGAACTGATCCTTGGGCAGTTCAAGGTCGATAAGGGATATATGGGAAGGGTCCATTGCCCTGAGAGTAAGGCCATCCTCGTCTATCTTCAAAGGTGCCTCCTCAATGATACTACCAATGACCGAAATGATATTTTTCCAGTTCTTCGCCTCTATCTTAGCCTCAAACATAAATTCACCAATAGATTAGATTTATATGATATAATTAAAAGGTTTTCTAAATGCAATAAGCACAATAATCTAAAAAATGATTAAAACATTAAATCTCGTGGTATTTTTTTATTATGTCGACTGATTTCTTGTAAAGGTCTGTGTTGAGGTCGCCCATATCCTGTATGACCTCCGCCTCTATGGTGTTTCCATAGACCCTTCCAATGACCCTGACCTTGTCCGTGACCTTGTAGGGGACCTCTTCATTGAGGAGCACAGTGACCTGGCCAGTCCCATCGTCGATAGACATCTCCATCTCATCCTTTCGGATGATGGCTCCGACCACTGACACTCTGGCAGAGCTAGAGATATCCTTTATCCATACTACCTTGGCAGGGGCCCTTCTCATGTCAACACCTCAGTATTCTCTCCAGGTATGGCCGCACTTTGTGCACCTGTAGAACTTGGTCGAAGGTTCATCGCCAGATCTTGTCTGGAGTTCCCACCAATATGCCTCCATGTTCTTGCACTTGGGGCACTCCTCCTTGGTCTTTGGCAGGGTATCGACCTTATCCTCTATCACTACGAGCTTCTCCTTTGGAGAATGCGATATCTTTTCCTTAACAACATACTTTGACTTATCATCACTATTAAGACTTCTGCAAAAACCACATTTCTTGCAGATTATGACCGTCTCACCATCCTTTTTTGAAGGCATCATCAATGAACCACAATCTGGACAAAATTCCATTTATACACCTCATTAGAACCAAGCGATTCGCAATTATTGTATCATGACAATAAAAATCTATTGTCAGGGCACGTTTTTAAGTATCAATCGAAAGTTATAACAAGAACAGGTATTCCAGATGCCCATCTTATGACCCTGTCAGTGGTGCTGCCTATTATCTGTTTCCTCAGCTCTGTGCCGCCTACACTACCGATAGCGATAAGGTCCGCATCCTCCTTCTTTGCAAGGTCCACTATCTCCTCGGCAGGTATCCCTTCCTTGAGGAATGTCCTTACTTCAAGCCCGGCTTCCTTTGCAAGTTCTTTAATATAATTGACATATCCCCGTCCAGACTCCTTCATCTTTCTACTTATAGAGAGGGCATCCTCATGGCTTATCTCGCCATACTTCTTGATATCAAACTTCTTGACCACATGGATGATCAGAACCTCGCTGCCCATCAACGACGCTAGCTCTATCGCCCTCTTTGCAGCCACCTGGGCAGCCTCTGAACCGCTCACAGGGACAACTATCCTTTTGAAAGCCTTTTCCATTTATATCACGCCTTTTGATATAGATAAGAATAATTTTTCACTAATAAATCTATATATGAATATAATTACAAAAATATAAGAAAAAAAGAAAAAGATAGACATTATGTCCTAGTGTTAAGATATTTTGTACCACTAGGTGTGATTCTAATCAGGTAGTTGGAATACACACCGCCTATCTTTTCTGCGAGCCCATAATACTGCATTTCATCTGTAGCAATGCTTATGGTCTCCCTGGTATCCAGTAAATTGTCCAATAGGGTCTTTTCCGACACATACAGCATCTGGCCCTTCTTGCTTTCCTTGTCCAATACCTTCAATATCTCCATTTTGGTGGGGATGTGGAGCATCGAAGATCTCGCAATAACGACATTTCTCTCCAAGAGGGCACTCTTGCCCTTGTCTTTGATGGCTATTTGGAATGTGGGCGAAAATCCCTCATTCTTCTTGATATACCCGTTCATCTCAAGCTCTTCGGCATATGGCCTTAGGTCTTCCAAGCTCATACCCAACTTCGCCCTTAGGACACTGGATGGGTAAAAGTAGCCGGGATTCTTATCGTTGTATTCTTCGACCAACTCAAGAATCCGCAGATATATCTCTTGTTTTTCCATT
>Ga0272441_10007252_pt1 | contig 18104 bp, 17 predicted proteins | sample SSMProp6N_FD_193582 | JGI IMG/M metagenome (GOLD analysis project Ga0272441, IMG submission 193582) | Marine sediment archaeal communities from Little Sippewissett salt marsh, Falmouth, MA, United States - SSM-Prop-6N | ecosystem: Environmental > Aquatic > Marine > Wetlands > Sediment ... | reverse complement strand
AAATGTATTATCTGATTCAACCAGTTCTAGCTGTGTGGCTGTAAGTTCTATAGGTACAGGTTCGTCAGGTAAATTATCGAGATTGTTTTTTTCACATGAGGTGAATGGGATTGCCAGAAGAATAATTAGGAACAGATATCGTGTCATAATAATCTATATTTTAGTTTGGCCTCACCCGAAAGACCGCAAAAAACATGCCATGTAAACAGTTATTTATCAAAGAAATATTCTTTACCTGGAAAACCAAATTTGCGTTTTGCATACTCTTCAGGATATGCAAAATATGTCGAGTATGCTTCAGCGCATAAATTTCCACCACCGTCAACCAGATCGCTTTTGAGATAAACATATTTGTTATCTGTTTTTTCAATACTGGCTCTCAAGGTTATAGTACCCCTGTTCATGAAAACCGGTTTCAGATATCTTACTTTAAGCTCAGAAGTAACACCGGCCGTTCCTTTCTTAATACTTACACACCATGCACATATTTCATCAAGCAATGTGGCAATTATACCTCCGTGCAGGACATTGACATAACCCGCGTAATACTCCGTGGGCTCCCATTTTGCCTCAATATGATTATCAACTTCCTCAAATTCAAGTTTAAGTCCTATGGGATTCTTCTTGCTGCAACCAAAGCACTTGTTTATTTCAGGGTCGTAGGGGTTTATTACTTTTCTTCTCATATTCAAATACTATTTTCTATCCTTATAATGATGATATAAAAATATCAGTGAAGTCACCAGGAATAAAAGACCTACAAATATAAGCAAAAGGAAACCAGATAATGTAGGCCTTTCAAATCCCTTATCAGCCATTTTAAGCCTGAAGATATACCCGTTTACAGCTAGTACTAAAATTAATAAAGAGAAAATAATCGCTATTACAATTCTCGTTTTATCGAGTACTTTTGTTGATTTGTAGAGGTCTGAATTTACAAACCTGGCATAACGGATCCTTGCGTATGCATAGGCTTTGCGCCTGGCCTGCTCTCTCTTATTTTTTTCCCATTCATTGATAAATTCGCGAACTCTTTCAGAATCAAGCTGCCTTCTTTTGTGATGTGCCAGAAGGAACTGGTATGCCTCGGTTGAAAAAATAAACCTATCACTTGCTGTGGCTGATTTGTTAATATCCGGATGGTACTTACGTGCACATTTCCTGTACGCTTTTTTAATATCATCAATTGATGCCCCTGGTTCCAGTCCCAGCACCCTGTAATATTTCAATGCCTGATTCAAGATATCGTATTTAAATATAAAAATAACGTTTTACAGGGGATTATCATACACAGCATGTATAGTGAAGGGTATACCCGGTTGGATTAACATAGTGGCCTGTTTAATAAGTTTAGAGATTTGATCATTGTATTACTCTTACTTTTTGTAATTTTGCAGATCGTATTTACATAATGCTACAGGAATGGAGTGGAGTAATGTATACCTGGCTTTCGGCCTGACACTTTTCGCAGGACTGGCAACAGCTATCGGAGGTGGAATAGCTTTTTTCGCAAAAAGGACAAACACTACATTTCTTTCATACTCACTGGGTTTTTCAGCAGGCGTAATGATTTATATCTCTTTTACAGAGATTCTTGGTGAAGCGAACAACATAATTGGTGAGTACTATAATTCAAATGTCTCAGCATGGTTGACGTTCCTTTTCTTTATCAGCGGTGTCGGGCTCACGGCTCTAATAGATAAAATGGTACCATCACAGGAAAATCCCCATGAAATGAGAAGCCTCGAGCAAATGGAAAACGAGCGTGCCTGCCGGGGTAAAAGATTGTTACGTGTAGGTGTCTTTACAGCTGTGGCAATAAGTATTCATAATTTTCCCGAGGGTATAGCAACTTTTATGGCAGGGATATCGGACATAACAGTTGGTGTAAGCATAGCTTTAGCGATTGCCATCCATAATATACCTGAGGGTATTGCCGTTTCCGTTCCCGTATATTATGCAACGGGGTCGAGAAAAAAAGCATTCTGGTGGGCTGCATTATCAGGACTATCTGAGCCTGTAGGTGCCCTGTTTGGATATTTCATAATATCATTGTTCAGTAGCCAGATAGTTCTGGGCTATGTGTTTGCACTGGTTGCCGGAATAATGATCTACATATCTTTTGATGAACTCCTGCCGGCTGCTCATAAATATGGAAAACATCATACTACTATATATGGTTTAATAAGTGGAATTATTGTCATTGGGATAAGCCTTATGATGTTGTAAAGCTTCATACTTTTCTCTAATTAGTTATTACTTCATCATTACCTCAAGCCTTAGGCTTTCGGTGATCTCGAAGCACGCGCTTGCCTACGGCTAACTCGCACTTCTCGGTTCGGTGTTCGGTGTTAATTATTGCTCGCTCCCTCATGCCACAATCACCTGCTGCTTGCGAGCTCGCCCCGAATACTCGGTGCTCGGTTGATATTCACATCCTGGCTTTATTTAATCCTGTCTAATAATTGGTACTGTTGTTTAAGTTATATAATAGTACTTGATGACAGATATCAGTTATTTCTTGCTGCACAGTTGTTATTTTCACACGAAAATTAATTCTAATAATCTGCCTTGATATGCAAAAAATAACTTCTCATCCAATACTGGTTGTCCCCGAAAAGCAAAAGGTCAGCTTTAAATTCAATGGCAAAACCATTGCTGCGGAGAAAGACTTTACTATTGCTGCAGCCCTGCATCAGGCAGGTTACCCCGTGCATAGTCATAGTCTGGAAAACAGGAACCGTAGCCTTGAGTGTGGCATAGGTAAATGCGGAGCCTGCGAGATGCTTGTTGATGGAGTAATAAGGAGAATTTGTATTACGCGTGTCAATGGTGTCAGGGAAGTCAACACAATACCTCAGGATTATAAACCGGAGTTTAATAAGATAGAGACGGATATACCACTGAATGTTTATAAAACTGATGTGGCAATTATAGGAGCAGGGCCCTCAGGACTTGCAGCAAGGGAAATATTGAACATACATAAAATTGACAATATAGTAGTTGATAATAATGATCAGATTGGAGGGCAGTTCCTTATGCAGACGCACCAGTTTTTCTTTTTTGAAAAAGAGAAAAAATTTGGAGGTATGAGAGGTTTTGATATTGCCAGGTATCTGGCAGGTGAAAATCATAGGGGCATATTTCTGAATTCAACAGTCTGGGATATACTTGAAGGTGGTAGACTGGCTGTCAAGAATATTAAGTCGGAAGAAATATATTACGTTGATGCAAAATTCCTTATCATTGCTACTGGTGCAGTGCCTTTTATGCCTCCATTTGAGAATGATGATGTGCCGGGAGTTTACACGGCAGCAGTTGTGCAGAAAATGATGAACCAGGAATTTACATTGCTTGGTAAAAATGTACTGACTGTGGGGGCTGGAAATATAGGCTACCTTACCTCTTATCAATTAATTCAGGCGGGGGCAAGGGTAAAGGCAATAATTGAAGCACTGCCTGTCGAAGGGGGGTTTCCTGTCCAGGCTAACAGGGTAAGACGATTGGGAATACCTGTTCTTACCTCAAAAATACTCGTTAAGGCAATACCAAACGAGAATTATGATGGTATAACAGGTGCTGTAATAGCAGACGCTGAGAACTTTGAACCAGTGCCCGGAACAGAAAAAGTGATTAATGGAATAGATGCTATTAATATTTGTACAGGGCTGATTTCTGATGATGCATTGCTAATAAAAGGCAGAGAAGTGTTTGGCAGAAACTGCCATGGGGCAGGTGATGCAATAAGAATAGGAGAGGGAACAAGTGCAGTACTCAGGGGTAAACAGGTGGCTTATGAGATAATCGATGAAATGGGATTAAGATATGATTATAAACAGTATCTGAAGATATCCAAAGAATATATTGATTCCCAGCAGGAACCGGTAAAGGTCATAGATGAACCTTATATGCCCTCGAAGGAAAGAATGTGGGAAAAACCTTTTGTTCTGATAGATTGTCTTTATGGATTTGCATGTAATCCCTGTGCCTTTGCCTGTCCTCACGATGCAATAACAAAATTATCAACAAGCACTGTTCCGGAAATAGACTTTGATAAGTGTGTGGGCTGTATGCAATGTGTATACCAGTGCCCCGGGCTGGCTATATTTGGTTATAATCTAAAGAAGAAATGGCTGTTTCTGCCTGTTGAATATGACGTTAAGGAAAATTCTGAAGTATATCTGGTGAATAACCAGGGACAGAAACTGGGAGAAGGTGTTATTGAAAAAGTACTGAGGAAAGAAAATAGGACAAATATTGCCAGGGTCAGAGCTATTGATATTAATGGCGAAGCGCTTGCCACTGTAAGGGGATTTATTATTAAGGAAGTGTATCCCGATGAAATCAACTTTGACGAAGAAGTGGCTCAACATGCAGGTGATCAGTATATATGTCATTGTGATGATGTAAAGTTGCATGAAATACTGAATATTATCGGACCCAGGAAATTCATTTCCGTAGATGAGATAAAACATACTACACGCCTGGGAATGGGAGCCTGCCGTGGTAAAAGGTGCATAAAACGATTAAAGACTGTCTTACCTAAATATGGTATTTCAATGGTTGGCGATGCCACACCTCGTGGACCCCTTTCAAATCAGATCGGCCTTGGTGAGCTTCTTCCCCGTATGGTTCCTGAAAAAGTAATCACTCGCCTGAATGGGATAAGCCGGAAAACAATAAAAATACAGTCGTTCATTGCTGGAGGTGGTATAGGCGGCAGTGCTTTGTTCAGGTATATGGCAGAGGCGGGCCTTAAACCATTAATGATAAATTATGGCCGGGGATCATCATGGAGGAATATTGCTGCTGGTCGACCTAATTTCAGTCTGCCGGAGCTTTCTGAAATAGCTGATAATAATTTGCAAATATTCAAAGAACTGCAGGATATTAAGAATATTGATTACCTGCCAATAAAATACGTGACTTTTGCACACGATGAACAGATATATAAGGACCTGGAGGCTTCTATTGACTGGTCAGATGCCAGGATGATCGATCCGGGGGACTTTCAGAAAGAGGTTTCAGGTCATTTCAATCCTTCACTTAATAAGTATAAGGCTGCACTTATTACTAATAATTGCTGGCAGGCAACACCAGGTAGGGTAATTGACCTAATAAGAAATATAGGAATTGAACATGGCGGAACAATACTGGAAGATTGTGAACTGATAGATGTAAATGCTTCAGATAAAACTTACAATATCATTGTCCGTGATCATAACAATGAATATGTTGAATACCAAACCGAGGTTTTTGTTAATGCCCTGGGGCCTGAAGGAGCAAAATTCGCATCCAAATTAGGACTTGAATCGGGAACTTATCCAGTTAAGCATCAGGCCTTTATCACTCGTCGTTTACCTATGCTCGGTATCAATGGGAATCCACTCTCTATGTTGATTGATCGGAGAAAGTATAAAGGCTTCTCTGCAGTTTATGGTCAACAATTAGCCGAAACAGGGCAGATAATCGGATGTGCTTCACCCATGATTGAACCACCGGAAACAGGAAAGAACCTGAAGATCAATACCCAGGATTTCCTTGAGATCGTTACTGAAGTATTCGTTGACTGGATACCCTGTTTATCATCAGTTGGATTTCAGGCTGTATGGGCAGGCTACTATGTCGAACCCAGGATGTTCATCGACCCTGAGTACGGTTTGTTCATAGGTCTGCGGGGACAGGGATTCATGTTGGGACAATACCTGGCTAAATTATATGTTGATAAGCTGACAGGTAAAGAGGTACCTGAATATTTTGACCGTCTTAAAATTGATGGCGACGGATTACTGGAAAAAGCTTTTAAATAATCGCTGCTATCAGACTATGCCTGCAAATCCCATAAATGCCATGGCCAGTAGTCCCGCAACCACAAAGGCTATCGGTACACCTCTCATTGGTGCAGGCACATCTGCCAGCTCAAGGTGTTCGCGTAAACCTGCGAAGAGAATAAGAGCCAGACCAAAACCTATTGAATTCGCTATAGCGAAAACTATGCTCTCCATCAGATTGAGGTCCTGCTGACCCGCCATAATGGCTACCCCCAGCACTGCACAATTAGTGGTGATCAGGGGAAGAAATATTCCAAGCGCCTGATATAATGACGGACTTACTTTCTTAAGTATTATTTCAACCAGCTGAACCAGGGTAGCAATAACCAGTATAAAGGTGATAGTCTGCATATATACTATCCCGAAAGGTATGAGTATATAATTTTGAATAAGATAGGTCACCAGCGTAGCTATGGTCATTACAAATAGAACTGCTCCCGACATCCCGATGGCTGTTTCAATTTTTCCTGAGACGCCGATGAATGGACAGATGCCCAGGAACTTGTTGAGAACAATATTATTTACGAATATGGCCGATATAATAATTATTATATATTCCATCTTATGCCCCTTTCTTGCTAAGCTTGTTAATAATCACTATAAGATATCCCAGTGCTATGAACGCTCCCGGTGAGAGTATAAATATTAACATACCATCGCCATCAATGAATTTAAGTCCGAATATCGATCCTGAGCCTAGTATTTCCCTTACTGACCCAAGGAGAGTAAGTGCAAATGTAAATCCCAGTCCCATACCCAGTCCGTCAATTGCTGAGGACAGCAGCTTGTTTTTCGATGCAAATGCTTCGGCACGTCCCAGAACCAGGCAGTTAACAACAATCAGTGGAATAAATAGACCCAGGGCCTCAAAGAGTGCCGGTACGAAGGCCTGCATTGTAAGTTCGACGATAGTTACAAATGATGCTATTATAACAATAAAGGAAGGTATCCTGACCTTATCAGGAATAAAATTCTTTATAAGGGAAACTACGACATTGGACATCAGCAGGACAAATGTTGTTGCCAGTCCCATGCCCATTCCATTAATGGCTGTGGTTGTTACACCCAGTGTTGGACAGAGGCCGAGGAAAAGGGCAAATACCGGGTTTTCCTTTATAAAGCCTTTGGTGAAATTCTTAAGCTGGTTCATATTATTGTCTTAGCTTTTTACTTGTTATCATTAATTCTTTTAAAAGTGTCATAGGCTCGTGCTACAGCATCGCAAAAAGCTCTTGAACTTATTGTTGAGGCTGTGATTGCATCGACATCTCCCCCGTCTTTCTTAACCGACAGGAGGAATGTCTCAGGATTCTTACCCTGAAATTGTACACTCCAGTCTGATTTCTTCCTCTCCATTTTATCTCCCAGCCCTGGTGTTTCCTCATGTTCCAGCACGGCTACATCATTTATTGTACCATCGGGCAGGAAACCGACCATTACTTTAATTTCACCGGAGAAACCCAGATTGGTAAATGTTTCAACTGCTGTGCCTACCGGCTCCTCACCTTTCATTCCCGGATAAAAGTACAGAGTGTCACCATCTATGGCCTCCTTGTAGACATTATCGGTGGGACTATTGTCAAATTCAGGAATAACCTGCCTGATAGCATTATTCTTCTTTTCAAGTTTTGCTGCTGCAATTGGTTCTTTCGTCAGTTCGTAAATACCACCAAGCGATGCTGAAGCGACAAAAGTTATCACCAGCAGTGCAATAAACATGTTTTTAAGGTTTGAATCTTTCTTAGACATTTTTTACCTCCTCTCCGAACCTTGATGGTTTTAAATATGTGTTTATAAGGGGCGTGAATGCGTTCATGATCAATATAGCAAACTGGACCCCTTCAGGGTAAGCACCGAATCTCCTGATAAGGACAGTTATAATACCTATTCCCAGTCCGTATATTATCATGCCTTTTTTTGACATGGGCGAAGTTACGTAGTCGGTGGCCATGAATATGGCTCCTAGGAGCAGACCCCCGGTCATCAGGTGATAAAGGGGATCGGCATTGGACTCGGGATTGGCAAGCCACAGGATGCCGGTGAAAACTGTTACCGTCAGTAGTATACTTACGGGAATATGCCATGTAATAATTTTCCTTATTAACATATATGCAAGCCCTATTATCAGGGCGAAGGCAGCTATTTCACCGAGTGAGCCTCCCATGTTTCCCCAGAAAAGGTCCTGGTATTCAGGCATTGCAAGCTCGGAGTCGGTCATAATATTCTGAACAGGTATCTTATCATAGTTCTCATTAAGGATGCTCAGTGGTGTAGCACCTGTTATTGCATCAGTAAAACTTGTTTTAAACCCTCTTGGAACAGGCCATGTGGTCATCTGTACTGGAAAGGAAAGAAAAAGAAACACCCTTCCGACAAGAGCTGGATTGAAAGGATTATTACCCAGTCCACCAAAAGTCATTTTACCAACACCTATAGCTACCAGGGCACCCAGGACAATAATCCCGACAGGAAGATTAGTCGGCAGGCAAAACGCCAGTAACAAACCTGTAACAATAGCAGAACCGTCGCTTACCGATGGTTTCTTCCTTAGAATAAATTTCTGTATCAGGTATTCAAAGATAACACAGGATACTACTGAAACTGACGTTACCAGGATGGCTGCCCAGCCGAAAAACCATATAGTGGCAAGCAGGGCAGGGGCGAGGGCTATTACCACACCGTACATGAGCTTTTTTGTTGACTCCTTGCTATACTCATGCGGGGATGGTGAAACTGTGAATAGTTTATTCATTAGTTGTATTCTGTTACTTTTAGGTGCTTACTTTTGTGTTCTTTCTCTTATTATCCTGCCGACATTAGCCTTTCCCAGTCTTATATAATCGAGTAATGGTCTATTAGCCGGGCAAACATAACTGCAGGACCCACATTCCATACAATCCATTATCCTTTCTTTCTCTGCTCTTTCATAAAGTTCTTTTTCAGTTAGCGTCATCAGCAGATAAGGCTCCAGACCCATTGGACAGGCTGATATACACTTACTGCATCGTATGCAGGGTCCTGTTTCACTCCTCTGTGATTCTGTGTCCGTGAAAAGTATAATGCCCGATGTTCCCTTTGTTACCGGTATATCAAGAGAGGCAATTGCTTTACCCATCATAGGCCCTCCGTTTACTACTTTGGCAGTGCTTCCCGGTAAGCCACCTGCATAGTCTATAAGTTTGCTCACCGGTGTTCCTATGCGGGTAAGCAGATTGACAGGCTTTTTCAGATCTTTACCCGATACTGTGACTACCCTTTCAACAAGCGGTTTATTGTTCTGCACGGCTTCGTAAACCGCGTACGCGGTTCCTACATTATGAACAACAGTGCCAACATCAACAGGAAGCCCTCCTGAAGGCACCTCCCTTTTAATCAATGCTCTTATAAGCTGTTTCTCAGCACCCTGTGGGTATTTAACCTTAAGGGAATGAACACTTATGCCATTATATTCCGACACCTCAGCCTGTAGCTTTTCTATGGCATCTGTCTTGTTTCTTTCGACACCAATCATGGCCTTCTCTACCCCAAGTGCTTTCATAAGAAGAGACGTCCCTGTAAGTAGTTCTACGGTCTTTTCCAGCATCAGGCGATGATCGGAAGTTAGATAGGGTTCACATTCAACACCGTTGATGATAAGTACATCACATTTCTTTCCCGGCGGGATGCTTAGCTTTACATGCGAAGGGAATGTTGCTCCTCCCATACCTACAATACCGTTTTCAGAACATTTCTTGATAATTTCTTCACCAGTAAGATTTATTTCCCTTTTGTGGTTGCCACTCAGGTCTACAGATTCGAGCCATTCATCTCCCTCAACGTTTATTACAACACTTGTCTGTTTATAACCTGAGGAGTCAATTGCCTTATCAACCTTTAGTACTTTACCTGATACTGATGAGTGAATATTTGCCGATACGAAGCCTTTGCTACGGGCAATTATCTGGCCTGCTTTCACAGTATCACCCTTTTCAACCACTGGCTCAGCAGGAGCTCCCAGGTGCTGATTAATTGGTATAATAACCTGTTCAGGTACCGGCAATACTTCTATCGGGATGCCTGCAGATATTTTGTTTTCAGGTGGATGAACACCTCCTTTGGGGAACGTCTTCAATACTTTGTATTATTTTTGGTTTCAACTATTGCATTTTATGCCTCTACTTTCTCAGCTTCCTTTTTTTGCTCTGTTTTGCGTGGGGGGAAGTTCAGTTCAAGTATTGCACCTGTTGGGCATTCAGGTTCACATTTTCTACATAACTTGCATTTATCAGAATCAATAAAAGCCAGATTGTTTTCGATTGTAATGGCGTCGTAATTGCATACTTTCTCACATTTACCACAGCCTATACAGGCTACGGAACAAGCTTTTCTTGCAGGGCCACCCTTATCTTTGTTCATGCATGATACATATATTTTCCTGTCCTTCCTGGCTTTTTTCCTAAGTTCAATAATGTCTCGCGGGCATGCTTTTACGCATGCTCCGCATGCAACACAATTTTCGTCGATCACAACAGGTAAGCCTGTGCCAATGTCCATATACATGGCATCAAAATCACAGGCTTCAACACACTCGCCTAATCCGAGGCAGCCATAGGGGCAGTCAGTATCACCACCATACAGGTTATGAGCAATGGTACAATTCATTGCCCCATCATAATATGATGTTTTCTTTCTGTTGTCAGGAGTACCATTACATCGTACTACTGCCACCCTTGGTTCAACTTCCGGTGCTTCCCTGCCTAGAATCTTTGCTACCAGCGCCATCGTTTCATTGCCACCAACAGGACAGTGTAAGCCTTCAAAGGTCTCTGATTTAACAAGTGCCTCGGCAAAATTGCGGCAACCGGCGTAACCGCATCCTCCGCAATTGGCAGCTGGTAAAGCTGCCTCAACTTCATCGATGCGCGGATCTTCGTACACCTTGAATTTTTGTGCAACAAAGTATAATATCAGGGCAGCAATTATTCCTAAAAGGCTTAGTGAGATTATCGTTATAAGTACTACAGAACTCATTTAATCTGTTTTTTTATAGTAAATGAAAAACTCTTGCCTACCTTTTTCTTTCTCAGGTAGATGATGGTATAATAAGGGATAAGCGAAAATAGAGCAGTAATCCCACTTACGGGTTCTGATACAGATAGTGAGGTCAGAACAATAAGTATCAGCATTAATATGATGAACGGGAGCAGGTATCCCAGGAACAGTGCCCTGAAACCCATTGACCTTTTCATTACAACAAGTACTTTGTCACCTGCCTTAACCTCATGACCGGCGCTTGCCTTTATTTCCTTGTTCGCATTGCCTGAAAGATCACATATACCTGATGCAATGCATCCTGAACAGGCAGGATGTGACAGGATATTTACAGTTACATGCTTATTCTCTACAGATTTTACTACACCACTATGTTCAATCGTATTGTCGTTTTGCATTTTCTGTAACCATGCATGGTTTGAATGGGCAAATTTATAATATGCTATTAAAATAAGTATGCATAAAATCAGTTTTTAATCAGGGTAAAATAATATAGATTCAGTCTAAATAAGTAATATGTATTTATGTTGAAGTTTAACTGATTTTGCTCCAGTCATATTCAGTTTTTTTAAGCCTGTTCAGCTGCTCTTTAAGTATATAATTATCCTTTTTTTGCAGCATTGGGTCATCCACGAGTATTTCTTCAGCGATTCTCCTGGCATACTCAAGGATCTGTCCATCTTTACCAAGGTTGGCTATTTTAAGGTCAAATCCAATGCCACTCTGTCTGGTCCCTTCAAGGTCGCCGGGCCCTCTTAAGTGTAAATCAGCTTCGGCAATCTCGAAGCCATCATTAGTGCTAACCATTATTTCAATCCGTCTACGTGCTTCATTTGAAAGTTTATCCGAACTCATAAGCACACAATATGATTGTTTGGCACCTCTGCCCACTCTGCCTCTCAACTGATGAAGCTGTGAAAGTCCGAACCGTTCAGCTGATTCGATGATCATTACGGAAGCATTGGGCACATCCACACCAACTTCTATCACCGTCGTAGCGATAAGTATATGAGCCTTACCTGAAGTGAATAATTTCATAGACATATCCTTGTCCCTTGATTTCATCCTGCCATGGACCACAGATACAACAAACTGTGGAGGAGGGAATGCTCTGGTTATTGCTTCCACACCATCTTCAAGGTCTTTGTAGTCCATTTTCTCTGATTCCTTGATAAGCGGGTATACGATGTAGATCTGCTGTCCTGCTTTTATCTGTTCTTTCATAAATCCAAATACCCTTAACCTGGCAGAATCTGTAAAGTGAATGGTTTTGACAGGCTTCCTGCCCGGAGGGAGTTCATCTATAACCGAGACATCCAGGTCTCCGTAAAGGGTCATAGCGAGGGTTCTGGGAATGGGAGTAGCTGTCATTACAAGTACATGGGGAGGATTCCTGTCTTTTTTCCATAAGCTGGCCCTCTGGGCCACACCAAAACGATGTTGCTCATCAATAATTGCAAGACCCAGCTTACTGAATTGGACCGTTTCCTCGATGAGAGCATGAGTTCCGATTATTATTTTTATAGAACCGTCTTTTAACCCACTTGCTATTCGCTCCCTCTCTGTTTTCTTTGTTGAACCGGTAAGTAGGCAAACTTCAATATCAATACCCATTAGAAATCCGGAAATAGTATTATAGTGTTGTATGGTAAGGATCTCTGTTGGTGCCATCAGACAGGTCTGATAGCCGTTGTCAATAGCTATAATCATGCTCATCAGCGCAATTAGTGTCTTGCCACTTCCAACATCTCCCTGCAATAAACGATTCATCTGCCTGCCTGAACCAAGATCCTTACGTATTTCTTTCATTACCCTTTTCTGTGCATCGGTAAGACTGAAAGGAAGGTTTCTCGAGTAAAAATTGTTGAATTTTTCTCCGACAACACCAAAAATATGACCCTTGAACTTGTTTCCCCTGTGTATCTTAAGACTTAGCAGTCCCAGTTGAATATAGAACAATTCCTCCAGCTTCAACCTTAGACGTGCCCTTTCCAGATCTTTATTATCATTGGGAAAATGAGTGGTAAAAAGGGCATCATGCAGGTCCATCAGCCTGTATTTTTCTCTCATCCAGGGTGGTAGTGTATCCTTTATTTTTGTTTTAAGCTGGCTGAAGAGGTTCCCCTGTAACTTATTTATTGTTTTGGAAGTAATGAAATTGCTTTTTAACTTTTCAGTTGTGCTGTACTGAGACTGTATATTACTGATTATTCTTTTCTCAAGCTTTTCAGGATCTTCAATCTCCGGGTGTACAATATTAATAGTCTCGTTAAATAATCCCGGTTTCCCAAAAATGATATATTCCTTGTTAGTCTTATATGAATCTATAATCCATTTGAGCCCTTTGAACCATACCAGCTTTACTGAGCCGGTATCATCCCTGAACAATGCTGTCAATCGTTTGTTGCGACCTCCGCCCTCAGACTGGAATCCTTCAATATATCCTCTTACCTGGACATAAGGCATGTCAGGGTCCAGTTCAGAGATCCTGTAAAATTTGGTTCTGTCAATATATTTATAGGGAAAATAATATAACAGGTCCCTGAAGGTTTTAATATCCAGTTCCTTATTGAGCAGCTCCGATCTTTTTGGACCGACTCCCGTAAGAAATTTTATTTCAGTGTCAAGGATATCAGGCATTATATTGTTGAGAATATAAAACTGGATTAAATAAACCTCTATCCTAAATTAACTATTTTTGGATTGTCCACCAATTGTATTTATGCACGGTATGAATTTTCACAGGCTGTCAGGAGCTTTCAAGTATTATGTATTTTCTCGACACAGGAAGGGACACGGTATACACAGCCCCTTTGTCTTTGATTTCGTGAATACTGTTTTACGTAAGGATATTCCTCCTGATGTTATGGAAATAGTTAACGGAGTAAGGAAGAATATGGAGGAGAGTAGTGAATTATTGAGTGTAACAGACCTTGGGGCAGGATCACAGAATAAGTCGTCATCCCAACAAAGATTGTCAGATATATCACGAAGGTCAACTGTACGAAACAGGTATGGCAGGGTTCTTCATAATATTGCAGCCAGGTACAATGGCAGAAATATTCTTGAGCTAGGAACATCCGTTGGGATAGGCACACTTTTTCTTGCCCTGGGTGCTCCAGCATCGAGAATAAAAAGCATTGAGGGTTGTTCACAACTGGTACAAATAGCTAAAAGGAACATTGTACACTGCAATATTGATAATATTGATGTAGTCACAGGTGATTTTGATACTCAGCTGGATGTTTTGAGTGAAACAGGATTCATTCCATCAATGGTATTTGTTGATGGGAATCACAGGAAAGAAGCCGTATTGAAGTATTTTGCCTTATTGAAAGAACTATTGGAGGCCGGATCTGTTATAGTCTTTGATGATATTAATTATTCTTGTGAAATGAATGAAGCATGGAATGAAATAAAAAGTGATTTACAGGTGTCAGTAAGTATAGATATTTTCCAGATGGGATTCGTCTTTTTCAGGAAGGGAATGGTAAAACAGGATTTTGTGATCAGATATTAACATTATTTAATGGCTCTGATTTTTATATTTAAGAATTTTAAAACTATTTTCGAAGAATTTTAAACATACAGATAGAATGAGTAAATTAATTGAAATAAGTGAAGTCGTTAAGAACTACCAGATTGGCACAATTATAGTACGAGCCCTTCGATCGGTCACCCTGTCCATTGATAAAAATGAATATGTTGCTGTTATGGGGCCTTCAGGCTCAGGTAAATCAACCCTGATGAATATTCTGGGATGCCTTGATACGGTTACCAAAGGGCAATATGTACTCAATGGTACTGATGTTAGCCAGCTCGAAGATAACCAGCTTGCAGAGATAAGAAACAAGGAGATAGGTTTTGTCTTTCAGACCTTTAATCTTTTACCAAGGTATACGGCTCATGAAAATGTAATGCTACCCCTTATATATGCAGGAGTTGCAAAGGCCGACAGGTCGGAAATAGCAAAACAAATGCTTGAGTCTGTTGGCCTGGGTGACAGAATAACACACAAACCAAATGAGCTGTCCGGTGGAGAGCGTCAGAGAGTAGCAATTGCCAGAGCAATGATAAACACTCCATCCATAATACTGGCTGATGAGCCAACAGGTAACCTCGACAGTAAGACATCTGTGGATATTATGAAACTTCTTGACAAGATACATGCGGATGGTAACACCGTCATACTGGTTACCCACGAAGAAGAAATAGCGTTGCATGCCAAAAGGATAGTAAGGCTGATGGATGGTCAGATATCCAGTGATGAAATCAAGAATTGATAATGAAGATTTATACACGAACCGGTGATGATGGTCAAACATCACTGGCAGGTGGGCACAGGGTACCGAAACACTATGAAAGGATTGATGCATATGGTACTTTAGATGAACTGATATCATGGCTTGGGCTATTAAGGAGCCTGCCCGTCAACGCTGACAGATCGGTTACATTATATTCTATTCAGGATAAACTGATGCATATTGCTGCTATCCTGTCTGTCGGACCGGGAGCAGATATCTCAAAAATGGTCCCTCCCGATGATAATGATATTAAAGTGCTGGAAGATGAGATCGATCTCATGGAAGAACAATTACCAGGATTATCTTCCTTTGTTCTTCCGGGTGGTAATGATGCCGTTTCATTTACACATATATCAAGATGTGTGTGCAGAAGGGCTGAAAGACTGGTAACATCACTGCCCCGAAAGAATAATAATGATAGAAAAATAGCCAGCTACCTTAACCGATTGTCTGATTATCTTTTTGTTCTTGCAAGAAAAATAGCCGAAGAATCAGGAATAGAGCAGAGTAAATGGATCCCCTGAAAAAAAGTGGATTTTACTGTTGTTTTATTAAATAATTTACTATTTATTTGCAGACCCAAATTGAAAATTAGAACGGTATAATGTACTGGACTCTTGAATTAGCATCAAAACTCGAAGATGCTCCCTGGCCGGCAACCAAGGATGAGCTTATAGATTATGCCATAAGGTCAGGTGCTCCCATGGAAGTTATCGAGAACCTGCAGGAAATAGAAGACGAGGGTGACATATATGAAAGTATAGAAGATATATGGCCTGATTATCCCAGTAAGGATGACTTCTTTTTCAATGAGGATGAGTATTAACTCATTTATTTTCTGAATATATCATATCTGTCCCTGGGCCTAATAGCCGCATACCAGGCATAATTTTCCAGTCGCCGCAGTGAAGGCGCCTTATATAAGGGAGGATCAAGTGTTCCCTCGGGATTATCCATGAGATAGATATCGCTTATCTTGCCATCTTCAATATAAATATCCATGTTAACACATGTCGATTGGTCCACACCTATCAGTTCATTATCCTCTATGGCAAAATATATTTTCTCCGAATTACCCCTGATCTCTATCTTGAAAAGCTTATTATCCCTGAAATAGCCATACAGGTTTTTTCCTTTAAGCTGATTATACCTTGTTGAATCAACTTCCTCAATAACGAACGAATTATTATATAATTCCATCTTATGCATCTCCTTGTTTTTTGTTATCAGGGCCATGGAATCGGCAAACAGCTGGTTGGCTTCAGACCACAGTACCGGATTATAATAAAGGCGAATAACAGAATCACGGAATGAATAAGCCAGTGAATCACATTTAGCCTGAAGATCCTGGCTGTATATTCTGCATCCGAAATAGGCTTTTACAAGGCGGTAACTCATTATGGAATCGCTGATAGTAATTGATCTGAGTGTATCAGCATGCAGGTAAAGGTAATCATCTTCGTTTACCTGGATGAACTGCGCACTGTCGGTTATCATAAACCTTTCGGGATCCTGGTAATACCACGAGACATTACCTTTGACAATTATATCCTGCTCCTTATCCGTTATTGTTACATTATGGTGTGCAGTACCATAACCATTGTCATTTTCATAATAGAGTGAGTCACCGGTGACAATCTGAACCTCATTATCTATAAATGCATCATCCAGAAGCAGGCTTAATTCATTCCTGGTATCGTACCATCCTCTGTTGCACTTGGCATAAATGCTGTCTCCAATTATTTCGGAAGGACCGAGAAAGTATGCAATCTCACTGTAAGTATTATACTGCAGTGTGTCTGAATGCATTGTATAATCAGGGTTAACCAGTTTTACGCTGTCTTTAAAATTAAACACCTCTTCCTCGGTAAAGTATATTCCTATCTTACTTGTCAGTATATTATCCTCATTAACGATCCGGCCACCCGTAGTATAGGTGGCTGTTTCATTAACCATATCGTATTCAAGATAATCGGTGGTAAGTCTTGTCTCATTGTCAATAAGTAAGACAGAGTCACTGACGTATGCAAATTCCGCTTCAGAGTCGTATAGTAAGTATTCACCGTAAAGATGCAGAGTGTCACCTTTAAAAATATGAACCTTGCTGTATGCTTCAACCATATTCCTGTCGGGGTAGAAATGTGCGCTGTCGCAGGTCATATATGTTTCCTTATGTCTGAATCTCACGTTACCCAGCAATTGCCTCATCTCACCCCGATTTGACATCAGATCAGTATGTAGTATTTCTATTTTCTTCTTTCCCTCGCGCTCAGTTTCCTGAGCATTTAATATACTGAAAGGTAGAATAAATAGAGCGATAAGCCTGAGAATCCTTATCACTTTCACTTGAGCCATCCCTTGTTCCTGAAATTACATGTTTTGAACTTGTCGCTAATCTTTACGTAGGTCAACCCCATTTTTTCCTTGATCCAGTCCTGATATATACCGACACGTTTATTTGCGAGGGCCAACTCCTGAAGGAAATTATAATCATTTCTGAGATTAGCCACATGGGGTTCAGTTTGTTTATTAAGCTTTATTATCCTGAATACATTATTACCCATCTCATCCTTCATCTGGAATCCCTCTGATATCTCGTTGATATTCATGTCTCTGACAATCAAATATATTTCTCGGGGTAACCTGTCAATCTCGATAAGGGATTCCCTTGTATCAAATGTAACATATACGCCGCCGTTCATCCTGCTGTCCCGGTGTGTTGAGAACATATAAGCTGCCTCCATGAAGCTGAGCGAATCGGTGCGAATCAGATCAGCTATGCTGTCAAGCCTGTTTTTAGCTTCTATTGCCTGTTCAGGTTTTATTTTGGGCTTGATTAAGATATGCCTGGTATTCACCATATCTCCTCTTCTCTCTATAAGTTCAATAATATGAAAGCCATGTTCTGATTCAATAACCTTTGATACCTGGTTCTCTT
>Ga0272441_10007251_pt1 | contig 18110 bp, 25 predicted proteins | sample SSMProp6N_FD_193582 | JGI IMG/M metagenome (GOLD analysis project Ga0272441, IMG submission 193582) | Marine sediment archaeal communities from Little Sippewissett salt marsh, Falmouth, MA, United States - SSM-Prop-6N | ecosystem: Environmental > Aquatic > Marine > Wetlands > Sediment ... | reverse complement strand
AACTTAGAGAGTGAAACGGCCAAATCCTTACCCGGGTGCAAGAGCAAATTGGTAGCTCGCATGAGCTTGTGAGTAATTGCAAGCCAAGATAGATGATTGTCCAAGACAGAATTCGGCTTATATCCTGCTTAGGTACTTAAGAAACCTTCGTTTGAAGGTTTTTTAAGTAGGAACGGCGTTCCCTTTGAAGGGGAACGCCGTATTGTTATGCTTTTGCCACCGCATCGATGTCAGGTTTGAGACTCATCTCGACTCCTGAATCGACTAGGAGTTCGGCGATTTCTTGTGCTGCCCACTGACGACAGCCGTCGATAACCACCGTCCTTGGGTTGTTGATCAGCCACTCGTCGTGGAGAACCTCGAGTTCATGGAGATACTCGATCGGGATTGTTGTTTCTTCTGACCGACCACGTTCAGCGATGCGCTCGGCGCATACCTCGGCTGGTGTGCGCGTGTAGATGATCTTGTCTGGCTCAGTACACCAGTTGCGTTCCAACCAGTCCCAGAGCTTGCAGTAGAGCTGCCACTCGGTTTTGGTCATGAGGCCGGTTTGGTAGCAGTTCTTTGCGAAGACGTAGCGATCGCAGTAGATAGAGCGCTCGAGGATGACAGTCGAATGATTCGTCATCGCAAGCACTTCGCTCCACGTTTTCGCTCGCGTCGTGAAAGCAGCGAGTTGGAACGTGAATGCCCAGCGATTAGCATCTTTGTAGAACAGATCGAGCAGGTTTTCATCGAATCCCTGCTGCCATGCGCTGACTGGTTCTTCGATGAACCCGAACAAACCTGATTCGGCCAGTCGTCGCCCAACTGTGCTCTTACCTGCGGCGATGTTGCCTTCGAACAAGATCATGGTTCTTGTCTCTGGCACAGAGACCTCCCTCCCTATGGTTATGTACTGTTTCCTCCCAACAAATTCATCCTATGAAATAGAGTTTATTTGGTCAAGTTGATAACTATTTGCTATAATCATTAAATGATAAAAAGAGTATTGCATAAGAAAACTCACACTATTGGGTTGGCAGCATTAATTATTGGTTGTTCTAGTGTAGTTAGTGCATTATTGGGATTAATAAGAGACAGATTATTAGCTGGACGTTTTGGCGCTGGAATTGAATTAGATATATATTATTCTGCATTTAGGATTCCAGATTTAGTATTTGGGATTTTAGTTTCTGGAGGCATTGTGGCCGCATTTCTTCCTGTGTTTTCTGAGTATTATGGCAAAGATAAAGAAAAAGCATGGGAATTAACTTCAAATGCTTTAAATGTATTTTTATTATTTTCTATTATTTTATGTGGAATATTGGCCATCTTTACTCCTCAATTAATGAAACTAATTGTTCCTGGCTTTAATATCGAACAACAGACAATGGCTGTTGTTTTAACAAGAATAATATTTTTGAGTCCAATATTTTTTGGGATATCTAATATATTTTCCAGCATATTACACTATTTTAATCATTTTATTGCTTATTCCTTGGCTCCAATTTTATATAATATAGGTATTATTATCGGAATATTATTTTTTGTTCCATTATTTGGCATCACGGGTTTGGCGTATGGGGTGGTCTTGGGTGTATTAATGCATTGGTTGATTCAGATTCCTTCTGTATTGATAAATGGTTTTAAGTATAAGCCAATATTTAATCTAAAATCTAAGGGATTAAAGAAAATTGTTTATTTAATGGTTCCAAGGACAATAAGTGCTGTGATTAATAATTTTAATTTAATTATTGTGACAGCGATTGCTTCTACAATTGGAATAGGGAATATTTCTATATTTAACTTTTCAGACCATTTAAGATATTTGCCGATTACTGTTATCGGAGGAGCTTTTGCTGTGGCTGCTTATCCTTTTATGGCCAAGGCCTGGGCTGATGGGGAAAAGCATATGTTTTTCTCTAATATTATTAGAGCATTTAAACAAAGCTTATTCTTAATTGTTCCCTTAAGTGTTTTAACCTTATTATTAAGAGCTCAGATTGTGAGGATTATTTTAGGGACAGGTAAATTTGGCTGGCTAGAAACTCAGTTAACTGCTGCTTGTCTAGGAATATTTGCCATTAGTATATTTGCTTATGCTTTAGTTCCATTTTTAGTAAGAATATTCTTTTCTATTCATAACACAAAGATTCCTTTATTAGTTAGTATATTAACTCTGGGAATAAGCATTATTCTTTGTTTTGTGTTGGTAAATGTAATGAGTGGTGTTAATTGGTTTTCTACGATTATGGCTAACTTATGGAAAATACAAAACATTGATAATATTTCTATTATTGGATTGCCCTTGGCAATTACTTTTTCAGGGATTATACAAGTTTTAATGTTGATTGCATTTTTAAAGAGAAAATTAAAAGAATTTCCAATTAAAGATATTTATAATTCATTTATCAAGATATTGTTTGCAAGTATTATTATGGGGGGAATTACATATTTATGCTTATATGGTTTTTCATTAGTATTTAACACGTCAACATTTGTTGGGATATTATTACAAGCAGGGATTTCTGGATTAATTGGTATTTTGGTTTATTTAATACTCTCCTATTTCTTGAAAATACAAGAAGTTTATTTGATAAAGAATATGTTGTCTAGGGGTGGAAAGATTGATTGACGGCGGATTTGAATTTTGATAGACTAAGGATGTGAGGAGTTGGGATACACTTTCCATAAAGGGCTTTGCCTGATGTGAGTAGGTCGCCCGACACTCTCACTCCGCAAGAAGGAAACCTTGTTCTATGGGGTCGCCCGCCGGGCGTCTTCTTAGGTAGTACTCGTAGGGATGGAAGGGACACACGGGTTCCGGATTTCCGCTTGTGGAGAAGGCGATGGCTGCTTCTGCCACCGCCTTTCTCTTTCTAGAAAACCTGTTAGAATAAAAAATAATGAAAAAGATAAGAAACTTCGCAGTTATAAGTCATGTAGACCATGGAAAATCAACCCTAGCTGACCGTTTTTTAGAATTGACTAATACAATAGATAAGAAAAAGATGATGCCCCAGATATTAGATTCCATGGAATTAGAAAGAGAAAAAGGAATTACTATTAAATTACAGCCCGCTAGAATGGAGTATAAAGGATATGAATTAAATATGATTGATACTCCTGGTCATGTGGATTTCACATATGAGGTTTCTAGGAGCTTAGCTGCCATAGAAGGAGTTATTTTGCTAGTAGATGTTTTGAAGGGATTGCAAGCTCAAACAATAGCTAATTTAGAATTAGCTAAAAAACAAAATCTTAAAATAATTCCTGTTATTAATAAAATAGATTTGATTAATAAAGATGACGCTTTAGATTTAGAAAGACTAGAATCAGTTAAAAAAGAATTAAAGCAATTAGTTGATTTTGAAATTATTGAGATTTCTTCTAAAACTGGATTGGGTGTAGAAAGGGTATTGGATAGGATTATTAAAGATATTCCTGAGCCAATTATTGATGATAAAGAATGTAGAGCTTTGATATTTGACTTTCAATATGATTCTTTTAAGGGAGTTGTTGCCTATATTAGGATTTTGTCTGGTGAGATTAATAAAGGAGATGAGATATATTTAATTAACTCTAAAACTCGAGGTAAAGTAAAAGAAGTGGGATATTTTAAACCAGAAAGAATTGTTTTAGATAAATTATCTGCAGGAGAAATAGGATATGTATTTTTGGGCTTGAAAGACTCTGAAAAAGTCAAAATAGGGGACACGATTACTCAATATGGGCTAGAGGTGGAAGCATTAGAAGGATATAAAGACCCTAAGCCAGTAGTGTTTATTAGTGTATTTCCAGAAGATTCAGATAATTGGATGTTATTAAAGCAATCTTTGGGTAAATTACAATTGAATGACCCAGCAATAACATTTAAGCCAGAATCTAAATCTGCCATTGGCAGAGGATTCAGGTGTGGTTTTTTGGGGCTTTTGCATGCAGAGATAACCCTCGAGAGAATTAAGAGAGAATTTAATATTGAATTAATTAGTTCTGCTCCTTCTGTGAGTTATAGGATAATTGACTCTAAGAATAATGAATTAGAAATTAATTCTGTTATGGATTGGCCAGACCCTTCTAAAGTTAAAAAAATATTAGAGCAATATTCAGAATTGAAAATTGTTGCACCAATTGATTATTTGGGTGGTGTTTTAGACATGGTAAGCTCTTACAGTCCACAAACAGAATATTTAAGTGATAAAAAGATATTAATTACATGTTTAATGCCCTTTAGGGAGATTATGTCTGATTTTTATGATAGATTGAAAGGGGTTACGCAGGGCTATGGTTCAATGGACTATAAATTTAATTCTTGGGTTGAGGCAGACTTAGTCAAACTAGAAATCTTAGTCATGGGAGAAGTTAGAGAATCATTGTCAATGATTGTTCCTAAAAATAGGGCCTATGCTATTGCTAAAACAAGTTTAGAGAAACTTAAATCAGTTTTTCCACAACAACAATTTTCTGTTCCATTACAAGCTAGAGTGGGGGGTAATATTATATCCAGACAAACTGTTAGGGCTAGGAGAAAAGACGTTACCGCTCCTTTGTATGGGGGAGATATCACGCGTAAGCGTAAACTTTTAGAAAAACAAAAAAAAGGAAAGAAAAAGCTAGCTCAATCAGCTAACATTAGAATTCCACAATCAGTTTACTGGAAAATGTTTAAAAGAGATTGATTTAATTTAAAATACGTTTTACTATGTAAATAGGGCTGACAAACCAAGCGATACCATGCTTAGGATAACCAGCACTACGATTACTATCCAAATTATTCTTACAATTTTATTCATATATCTATGGTAGCAAAAAATAAGAAATATTCAAAACATACTAATCAGGATAAGTTTTTGATTGGCCTATTGGTGATATTAGATGTTCTAATAGTTTCATTTTTAATATTCTCCAATATTAAAATTTATTCAGAGAGTTATCAAATCAATGACCAATATGTGAATATCACAAAAGAATTAAAAATGATTGAAGAAAGAAATGACGAGTTGAAAGAACTGTTTGCCCTGCAAACACCAGAAGAAACAGAAAAGTTTTTAAGAGAAAAGGGTTTGTATAAAAAAACAGGAGAAGAAGTTGTTGTTATAAAAAGGGGAGCAGAAGTAATATCAGATGAAGATGTTGCGACCGAATCTGCTTCATTCTGGGATAAGGTTTCCAATTTTTTCCATAAAATATTTGGGCGGGATTAGTATAAAGGCAGTACGTATCCTTCCCAAGGATAAGACGCGGGTTCGATTCCCGTATCCCGCTTAAAGAGCCATGGTTTGTGGTCTTTTAAATAAGAGTGATGATTATTTATTTAAAAAAATTCGGTACATTGTTGAATGGTAGAGTATTCGGCAGAGAAGCATTTGCTGCCCTTTTACCATCTTTAAATAGAATGAAAGATAATGAGAGGATAGAAGTTGATTGTGGGGGAGTTGAGGTTTTGACACCTGCTTGGGCTGACGAATTTCTTACTTCTTTGATTGATAAATTTGGAGATAATGTCGTATTAAAAAACGCAGAAAATCCTGCCGTTAAAGAGACGCTTATTTTCTTAGAAGAAACGAATAAGATAAAATTTAATCGAGAATAGTTTATCGTTTGACAAACTCTCTTAAAAAAGTATTATAGAAACAATGTCATATACATCACATAAGTTTACATTTGTGATTACTCTAGGAATTACACCTCCTGGGAGTTTTCATATGAACTTGATGTGATGTGACAAATCAAGAAATCAATGAGACTCCCAGATGGCTGGGAGTCTTTTGATATATATAGCACATTCCATAGAAAGGTGGTGGGTGTGGTGGAATTCCACATTCGTAGCGTGTTGGTGGCAGCAAACAGTGCAACGAGGACCTATGTGGTATTGGGGGGAGAGACGCCGATACACCTAGGGTGGCTTCCGTTGAGGAATCCTCAGAGAGACGAGATCGTCAAGGAAGGATGCATTATCTTCACTCAAGAGGAAGTTGTTGATGGCGTTAGGGTCATCCATGCGGCTGGCGTGGTGTTGGGACTGATCCAAGGGGCCAATACCCCGGTTCGCTTGATTGCCCTACCTACGTTTCCAGTGCAGTTGAGCGCTAGGGGCGTGAGGGATCAGGTTCGAAGCAAAGTTGTCGCTGTCATCGATTCACGTTGAGGTTGGTCAGAGCCGAAGAAATCTGGACCGCCCGGTTTTTCCGGGCGGTTTCTTTTTGTGGGCAAAAGATACTTGACAGGATTTTAGATTTGGCATAAAGTATAATTGAAGGAAGAGTGGTTATAGTTTCGATGCCTTGCGGGGTATGGAAGTACGCCCACGAGACGAAGGTTGAGAAACCGAAACCCGATCCCACCACCAGACAAACGTCATCACCGAACGGCCGGACGTGAGTCTACCTTCAGGAGAGAATATAGGTCGCGCTTCATTGGTCGCCGATTGCGACTGTCGCCGAGCGCCTTGTGTCTCTCCGCGGATCCCAGTGGGTTTTCCTGGGATCCTTTCCTTTCTAAAAACACATTTTTCTGTTAAAATATATTAATGAGAATAAAAGATATAGCATTGGCAAGAGCAGATTCGTTTTTAGTAATGATAAGCATTGCTTTTTTTATTCCTTTGATATTTTCTCATCCTCAGTGGTTAATAGGAGTAATTATAAATATTTTGTTATATCTATCTGTAGATTTAGATTTTAAGAAACAATTACCAATTATTATTATTCCAAGTGTTTCTGCCTTATTACATAATACTTTATTCGGAACATTTACTTTATTTTTAATATATTTTATTCCTTTTGTTTGGATTGGTAATTTTATTTTAGTAAGAGTAATGAAATTGAGATTGAATTATTTATATAAAATGATTTTAGCCAGCACGGCTAAATCATTATTCCTATTTATTGTTGCTTATATATATTTTAGTTTAGGTTTGGTTCCAGCAATATTTCTAACAGCCATGGGTCTAATACAATTAATTACTTCTTTGGTGGGCGGATTATTAGTTTATGCAGGAAAAACTAGACTTAATTAAAAATAATAAATCAGTTGCCTTATTGGCGCCGACGTTTCCTATTGATTTTAAGTATCCGAATATTATTGGAATGTTGAGAGAATTAGGATTTAATAAAGTGACGGAATTGACCTATGGGGCAAGGATGGTCAATTGGGCTTATGTAAATTATATTAAAGAAAATCCAGAACAAAAAGTATATATTGCTTCTCCCTGTCCAACAATAGTAGCTTTTATTCAGGCGCAATATCCAGAACTAGTTAAATATTTGATTCCTGTTGTATCGCCATTGGTTTCAATGGCTAAGATTTACAAGAAGAATAATAAAGACCATAAGGTTGTGTTTTTTTCTCCTTGTTATGCTAAGCAAAACATAGAAGCTCCTAAATACAAAGAATTTGTTGATTTGGTTATTACTTTTAGAGAGTTACGGGAAATATTCGATGCTTTGGGTATCAAGGAAAAAGATTTTAAAAGAAAATACTACTTTGATTTTTTTATAAGAGAATACACTAAAATATATCCTATTTCTGGTGGTTTGGGTAAAACTTCTCATATTTCTCAGTTTTTCGATAAAGATGAAATTTTAGTGGCTGATGGCTTAGGGCGCATTAAGCCGGTCCTAGAAGACATTAAAAATGGAAAAAGTAAATATAGATTTTTAGATATATTGAATTGTCCAGGTGGTTGTATTGGTGGGCCAGCTATATATAATCAGAATATTTCCATTGATCAAAGAAGAGAAATCGTTAGAGATTATACGAATATATCTTCTAAGGCGACCATGGGTAAATTGCAGGGAAAGGTAGATTATGCCGAAGATATTGACTTTGGTGTGGATTATTGAGTTGCATTTTTAAAAATAATTCTTTACAATATTTTAAAAGGTCATTAACTTTTAACTTAAAAGACATGTCAAGCAAGTTAATTTTAATCATCGTATTGATTGTTATCATTGTGGTTGCAATCGTATGGATGGCATTAACTCCTAATGAGACTGAGGTAGTTCCTGGGGGCGAGGAGCCTGTTATCGAGGAACCAGTTGTTGAAGAGCCGGTTGTAGAGGAACCAGTTGTTGAAGAGCCATTAGAAGAAGAGCCGGTTGAAGAGATGCCAGTAGAGGAGTAATACCTATTCTATAATCAAAGAACCGCCATGGGCGGTTTTTTGATTAGGGGCTTGCATTTTTTATCAATCTATGTTATAGTAATATATAGCAAATCAGGACTGGTAAGAGGAGGAATCATGTCCAAGAGCGTGGTGTTGGAGGTTCCGGCGGTCGAGGTGAAGTACGACCTTATCCCCATCAAGGAATTCTTCGCCAGTGGGGAGACTCGGATCACGGGAAAACGGCTCGCTGAGAAGCGTCCTGGTCTCGTCAGCCAAACGGCCGAGCGGGATTCAGGACTTCTTCAGGAGCAGGGTCTCAAAAAAGACGTCAATTGGGTCCTCTTCGTTGGAAAGGACAAGGTCTGGTACGTTTACCGGTTCGAGGGCGGGTTCTATCGCGTCTGCGTCAGTCTCGATTACCTCTTCCGCGACGTCTTTCTGGTCGCCTGTCCCAGCAAGTAGCTTCATCTCCTGGATTCCTGAATCTCTGAGAGTCTGGGAAAGTCCTCCTTCTGCCCTTGTTGCGGACAATGGGCAGAAGGAGGATTCTTGTTTTTTTTCCCCAATTGACACAAAAACATATTTAGATATAATGAATTCTCTTATGGATAAAGAGGAAATTAATAATAAGAGATATGAGTTGCAAAGAAAAGCATTTTCTTTTCTTTTACAAATGATAGTAGTCATTGGTGTTCCTGCTGGCTTGGCCGCATATTTGGGGAAGAAATATGGAGTAGCCCATGGAACTCATCCAAGAACCATGGTCCTGTTAATGATTGCCGCACTGATTGTATCTTGGACTATTATATTAATAAAATTCTTTAGCTTTACTAAAGAATTCAATGAATTAGAATGAATTTTTTACAGATAAGTCAATCAATTCCAGACTTAAAACCTGATATCCTTTTTAATGTAGGGGGATTTCCAGTGACCAATACCATGACATTAACATGGTTAATTGTGGGCTTGGTCATTATATTCGGTGTCTTATTAAAAAAGAGTTTGCGATTAAAAGCCAAGAATAAGATTCAATTAATTGTGGAAATGATTATTGAAGCAATGCTAAGTATGCTTGACCAAGTGACCCAAAAGAGAGAAAGATCTAAGAAAATGCTACCAATTATTGGCAGTGTTTTTTTATTCTTTGTAATTACTAATTTGATTACTTTAATTCCCGGATTAACTTCCATTATTGTGAATGGTAAAGCATTATTTAGAGTACCTACCACAGATTTAAATCTAACCTTAGCTTTGGCAGTATTAATGATTGGATTAACGCAAATAGTTAGCATTAAATCAAAAGGTGTTCTAAATCATATGGGGGAATATATTCAGATTAAACAAGTTTACCTTGGTTTTAAAAAGAGCATTGGAGAGGGCCTAACTGCTTTTATTAATTTTGTTATGGGATTATTAGATATTATTGGAGAGTTTGCAAAGATTATTTCACTGTCCTTAAGACTTTTCGGCAATATGTTTGCTGGGGAAGTTTTGATGGTAGTGATGATGAGCTTTTCAGCTTTTGTGGCCCCATCAATATTGATAGCCCAAACCCTGTTGGTTGGTCTCTTGCAGGCAATGGTATTTTCAATCTTATGTGCAGTGTATCTTAATTTATCATATAATTAATTTTTAAAAATATGGAATTAAGTCCAGAAGCAGCCAAATATATTGGTAAAGGTATTGCCACTTTATCAATGTTTGGCTCAGCTATAGGCGAAGGTTATCTTATTGGTAAGGCGCTTGAAGCCATTGGAAGAAATCCAGAGGTTTCAGGAAGAATTTTTCCAATGATGATTCTAGGTGCAGCATTAGCAGAAACCTCTGCTATTTATGCTTTAGTTATTGCATTAATTATATAAATGAACGCAATTATCGAAAATCTAGGGATAAACTGGAAGCTATTTTTAGCTCAGATTGTTAACTTTGCGATTGTTTTTTTTGTGTTAAGGAGGTTTGTCTTCAGGCCGATTCAGGAAGTTTTAGACAGAAGAGAGAATACAATAAAAAAGGGGCTAGATGATGCTAAAGAAGCAGAGAGCAATTTATTGATGGCAGAATCTAAGTACAAAGAAAAATTAGAAGAAGCGAGAATTGAAGGGAATAAGATTATTGCTGATGCTCAAAATAAGCACAATGCTATAATTGCTAGAGCTAAATCGGATGCTCAGATAGAGGCAAATAAGGTTTTGGAGGGTGCTAAAAAAAGAGTAAAAGACGAGGAAAAGAAAATGATTTCTCGAGTTAAAAAACAAGTAGTTGATTTAACTTTTTTAGCAACAGAGAAATTATTAGACAAAGAAATTGATAAACAAGCTGATGAAAAGTTTGTAGAAAATATTATTAATGAATAATAAATTAGTACAATTATTAATTGAATTAGATAATAATAATCCAGATAAAACTGAAGAAATAGCGAAAACTTTTGTTCAGTTAATGAAGGAAAGGGGCCTAGATTATCAATTATCCAATATCTTAAAGATTATTGAGCAGAAGGCCGAGAATAGCAGAAGAGTATTATATATTACGTTAGCAGAAGAGTTGGGTGTGGTTGAGGATATTAAGAAATTAATCGGAGTTAAAGATGTTGAAGTGATAGTTAATATTGATAAATCATTAAAAGGGGGATTCATTGCTCAATATAATGGGAAACTATATAACGGGAGTATATCGCAACAATTAGATAAAATATTATGCCAATAGAAAGTTTAGCCAATCAATTAAGAAAACAAATAGAAGATTTTAAGCCAGAGATTGATATTGATGAAGTGGGCAGAGTTGTTAAAATCGGAGATAATATCGCAATTTTATCTGGATTGAATAACGTCCAGTGTTCTGAAATGATAGAATTTCCAAATAATACCATTGGGGTTGCTTTAAATTTGGAAGAAGATTTAGTAGGTGCTATTTTATTTGGAGATACTCACCACATTAAAGAGGGAGATACTGTTAAAAGGACTAAGAAAGTATTATCTATTCCTGTGTCTGATCAAATGACAGGTAGAGTAATTGATGCTTTAGGAAATCCAATCGATGGGAAAGAAGAAATCGTAACAGACAATTTTTATCCGATTGAGAAAATTGCTCCAGGCGTTATGTCTAGACAACCTGTTTCTCAACCAGTCCAAACAGGTCTTTTGTCTATTGATTCAATGGTTCCTATTGGGCGCGGACAGAGAGAACTAATTATTGGTGATAGACAAACAGGTAAGACTGCTATTGCTATTGATACAATAATCAATCAAAGGGGAGAGAATATGCATTGTATTTATGTGGCTATTGGTCAGAAAGAATCGAAAATAGCTCAGATTGTGGCCAAGTTAGAGCAAACAGGTGCTATGGACTATACAACCGTGGTTGTAGCTGGTGCCTCTGAATCAGCATCATTGTCATATATTGCCCCCTATGCTGGCGTAGCTTTAGCTGAATATTTTATGGATCAAGGCAAAGATGTGCTAATTGTATATGATGATTTATCAAAACATGCTTGGGCCTATAGGGAAGTTTCGCTTTTATTGCGTCGTCCGCCTGGGAGAGAGGCCTATCCGGGAGATGTATTTTATTTACATTCAAGATTATTAGAGAGAGCTTGTAGAATAGTTGATGGTGGCTCTATCACTGCCTTGCCGATTATTGAAACACAGGCAGGGGATGTTTCTGCTTATATACCCACTAATGTAATTTCCATCACAGATGGACAGATTTATCTAGAATCGGATTTGTTCTATAAAGGAATACGCCCAGCTTTAAATATTGGTTTATCTGTATCTCGCGTAGGTGGAAGTGCTCAGATTAAGGCCATGAAAAAAGTAGCTGGTCAGATGAAATTAGATATGGCTCAGTTTAGAGAATTAGAGGCCTTTGCTCAATTTGCTAGCGATTTAGATGAGGATACAAAAAAGAAATTAAATAGGGGAGAAAGAATTACTGAATTATTAAAGCAACCACAATATTCTCCTATTAGAGTAGCTCGTCAAATAGCTATTATATATGCTGTTAATAATGGATTTTTAGATAATGTCGAGATTAAGGAAATAAAAGAATTCCAAGAGAAGTTCTTTAAATTTTTAGATTTAAGCAAGGAGGATTTGTTAAAGAAATTAGTGAAAGAGTGGGACGAGAATATTGAAAAAGAATTAAAACAAGCGTGTGAGGAGTTTGTGAAGACGTTGTAGGAAGAAGGATACCCGACCAAGGGTCGGGTATCACACGAACATCAGGGAAGATTCATGCTACCGTCGTGGGGGGTGTCGTCGGCGCCATCGCTCGTACATCTTTCCGTACGCAACGCCGAGGACGGCGCTGATGAACATGGCACCCATGAAGCAGAACCCGATGAGAATCGAGATTCCGGGGTGGGTCGAGAGTCCGAAATGGAAGCCCAGCCCACTGCCCAGTCCGGTCAGAAGAATGACCGAGATGATCGTGAACATAATTCCTCCAATCGTGCGATAGCTATATTTAACATAACATACAGCATATAAAAAGTCAATGGCATTACAAATAAAAACAATTAAAAAAAGAATAAGTTCTGTAAAGAATATCGGAAAGATTACGCGTGCCATGGAAATGGTGGCAGCTTCTAAAATGAGGAAAGCAACAGAACAAGCATTAAATACAAGAACATATGCAAAGCTTGCTTTAGAACTTTTAGTAAATATTGCTCAAGAAAATGTAGAACATCCATTATTAGAGAAAAGAGAATTGAATAAGATATTAATTATAATTATTGGTTCTAATAAAGGATTGTGTGGTTCATATAATTCTAATGTTTTTAAGAGATTGAAAGAAACATTAGGAATTCATGAAGATAAGAAAATAGATTTTATCACAATTGGGAAAAAGGCAGAGAAAATGGTTGAAGAGAATATTATTGCTAGCTTCATAGAATTTCCAGAAGACATTACATTTGATGATATTACTGGATTAAGTAAGTTAGTTTTAGATAAATTTAATAATAGAGAATATGACAGAGTGAAGATTATTTATACAGATTTTGTATCATCTATTAAATCTGAAGTAAGAAAGAGGAATTTACTTCCTGTTTCTGAAGAGATTTTACAGCAAATGATTGATGATATTAAAAAAGAAGATGATAAAAAAGAAAATATGTCTACATATATATTTGAGCCAGATAAAGGAAGACTATTAGATGAAGTTTTACCAAGATTAGTAGAAATTCAATTATATCAAAGTATATTAGAATCAAATGCCAGTGAGCATTCTTCAATAATGTTAGCTATGAAGAATGCTTCAGATAGTGCATCTGAGATGTTAGAAGAATTAACCTTGTACTTTAATCAAGCAAGACAAGCCGCTATTACTCAGGAGATTTCAGAGATTGCGAGTGGTGCGGTAGCGTTGGAATAAAAAAAATAAATAACCCAATACATATGAAAGGAAAAATATCACAAATTATTGGAGCGGTAGTAGATGTTGCTTTCGAGGGAGAGGTACCAAAAATTAACCACGCTTTGAAAGTTGGAGATTTAGTTTTAGAAGTTCAACAGCATTTAGGTTCTCATCAAGTTAGGACTATCGCTATGAGCTCTACTGATGGTCTCTGTAGAGGACAAGAAGTGGAAGTATTGGATGGTCCTATTTCTGTGCCTGTTGGAGAAGAGATTTTAGGAAGAATGTTTGATGTAACTGGTAGGCCAATTGACAATAAAGGAGAAATTAAAACAGAAAAGAAATATCCAATTCATAGAAAGACCCCTGAATTCACAGAACAATCTACTAAAATGGAGGTTTTAGAAACAGGAATTAAGGTAATTGATTTGATTTGTCCTTTTTTAAAAGGAGGAAAGACAGGTTTGTTTGGTGGTGCTGGTGTGGGGAAGACTGTTGTGATTCAAGAATTAATCCGTAATATTGCCCATGAACATGGTGGCTATTCCATGTTTGCCGGAGTAGGAGAGAGAACAAGAGAGGGTAATGATTTATATAGAGAGATGGAAGAAGCTGGAGTATTAAATAAAACAGCTCTAGTGTTTGGGCAAATGAATGAACCACCTGGGGCTAGGGCAAGAGTGGCCTTGAGTGCCTTATCAATGGCCGAGTATTTCAGAGATGAAAAAGGACAAGACCTATTATTATTTATTGATAATATTTTTAGATTTACTCAAGCTGGCTCAGAAGTATCTGCTCTTTTAGGAAGAATGCCTTCTGCTGTGGGTTATCAACCTACTTTAGCCACAGAAATGGGACAATTACAAGAAAGAATTACTTCTACTAAAAAGGGGTCAATCACATCTGTACAGGCAGTATATGTGCCTGCCGATGATTTGACTGATCCTGCACCCGCTACAACATTTTCACACTTAGATTCTACAGTTGTATTGTCTAGGGCCTTGGCAGAATTAGCTATTTATCCTGCTGTAGATCCCTTGGATTCTAGCTCTACTGTGTTAAGTGCTGATATTGTTGGAGAAGAACATTACAGAGTAGCCAGAGAAGTACAAAAAGTATTGCAAAGATATAAAAGTTTACAGGATATTATTGCTATTCTTGGTATGGAAGAATTATCTGATGAAGATAAATTGATTGTTTCTCGTGCAAGAAAGATTCAAAGATTTTTATCTCAGCCATTCTTTGTTGCAGAACAATTTACAGGAAGAGAAGGAAAATATGTAAAAATAGAAGATACGGTTAAGGGATTTGTTGAGATATTAGATGGAAAGCATGATGATAAGCCAGAATCTGCTTTCTATATGAAGGGGGACATTAGTGAGGTTAAATGAAACATTTATCAGTAAAAATAGTTACTCCGCAGTCAGTAGTAGTTTCTGAAGAATATATTAGTGCTACTATTCCTACTGCAACAGGTGAATTAACTATCTTGCCTAATCACCTTCCTTTAGTTGGAAAGATAAAGGCAGGAGAGATAATATTAAAAAAAGAACAAGGAGAATCATCTCACTTATCTGTTTCTTCTGGTATTTTAGAAGTTAGACCAAATTCATATTTAGTTATATTGGCTGATGATGCTATACGGGGAGAACATATTGATGTTGCTAAAGCAGAAAAAAGAGTAGAACAGATGTTAAAAGAAAAAAAACATGAAACAGATGTTGACTATGCTAAGTTACAAGCGTTAATAGATAAAGAAATGGCTAGGATTAAGGTGGGGAAGAGGTATAGGAAATAGCAGTTTTGTTTAGGAAAAACCGCTTGTGGGCGGTTTTTGGGTTGAATATAATCCTGTGATATGGTTATAATAAATTAGCTACATAACCTATGAATGTAAGCACATCGATAATCACGGGAGTGGTGAGTGGTATAATTACTTATTTAGTGCTTTTTTGTTTAGCTAAAGTCTTTAGAAATTTAGTTCTACCCTGGTATCAGTCATTGATATATCAAGGCAAAAAAATAAATGGCACTTGGACTGGATACCGTGCCGAAGTACAGAATGGTAGATATATCGCCGATGATTTGTCTCGTTCTACCATTAACTTAAAACAGAAAGCAAATAAGATAACAGGCGAAATTCTAGTCACAAGACAAATATCGGGGAAAGATTGCAGAAAAATTTTTATAATAAAAGGATCATTTAAAGACAATGTCCTTATCATTAATCTCAAAGTGAAAGATAGGAGTAGGATGGGAGGTGGAACGTACATAATGTGCTTAGCAGAAGATGGTCAGAAAATGAAAGGGAAGCATACTTATGTTTCTTCGCATGATGCAAAAAGTATTTTTGCCAAAGATGAAGTCTGGATACGCAGTAATCAATCTGGTGATAAAACAATTGACTAATTTCATGAATCATAAAAAAGAAAAACATTATCAAGATTTATATATAGAGTATAAGAGATTAAGGAAAGAGACAGCCCTAACGGCCCAGACTCTGAAGCCAGGAGGGATAATAGATATTAAAAGCATTTCGGTAAAAGATGTGGCACGCAAGATTAAAGTAGGAGATGAATTATTAGCAGGTTTAAAATTTTTGTCCGATGATCAATTGATAGATCTTGCCGGAGATTATCGTTTCGACAAGGAAGCTAACAATATTTTGATTCAGAGAAGGATGTTAGAGTAAGGTTGTTTTTTTTTGAAAAATCCCTAATAATATATATAATAAACTTATTGCTGCCAGCGTAGCTCAGTTGGCAGAGCAACCGTTTCGTAAATGGTAGGTCACAGGTTCGATTCCTGTCGCTGGCTCATATGATAGAAGAAATCAAAACAACTGAACTAGAAAGTAAGCTCCATCATTTGATGGACTGTCTTTGAATTTGATAATCTAAAGAAAGAAAAGCAAGAAATAGAAAAAAAACTCTCTAATTCTGAATGGTCTAAAGATTCTATTGATTTAAATCAAAGATTATCTGTTTTAACTCAAGATATTGATGATTTAACTAATCTTCAAAAAGATTTAGAAGATTTAAAAGTTTTAGAAGAAACAGAAGATGTTTCTTCTTTAAAATTAGAAATTGTTAAAAGATTAGAAAAACTAGAAGAAGAGACATTTTTATCAGGAAGATATGATAAGAATAATGCTCTATTAACTATTAATTCAGGAGCAGGAGGAAAAGATGCTCAAGATTGGTCTACTATATTATTAAGAATGTATCAAAGGTATTGTGAAAGACAGGGTTTTACTTGTAGAGAATTAGACAAAAGCTATGGAGAGCCAGGTCCTGAAGGTAGAATTGGCACTAAAGATGTTTGTCTGGAAATAAAAGGCAAGAATGCTTACGGATTGTTAAAAAGAGAATCAGGAGTTCATAGATTAGTAAGAATATCTCCCTTTTCTGCTAAAAAGCTACGCCATACTTCTTTTTCTTCAGTGGAAGTAATGCCAGAGATAAAAGAAGAAGATAAAGAAATAGAAATAAAAGAAGAAGATATTAAAGTGGACACTTTTAGATCTTCTGGTCCTGGAGGACAAAATGTTAATAAAAGAGAAACAGCCATTAGAATATTACATATTCCAACTAAAATTGTTGTTTCTTGTCAGGTTGAAAGAACACAGGGTTTAAATAAACAAAAGGCCTTAAATATATTAAAGGCAAAGTTAGCTATAATTGAAGAAGAAAAAAGAGAAAAGGAATTAAATAAATTGAAGGGAGAGACTAAAAAAAATGAATGGGGGAGTCAGATTAGGTCTTATGTGTTTTATCCATATCAAATGGTTAAAGACCATAGAACCAATGTAGAGACTTCTCAATTACAAGAAGTGCTAGATGGAGATTTAGATGAGTTTATACGGGCGCAGGTGCGACTATAAGTCCTCGTTGTAGATCTCGTGTTTTCCTATATTAAAAAATAAAATATCTCCACTTGCTTTCCTTATAAACAATATTCTATATTTCTTATTTATATATATAGACCATATTCCTTCAAGGTTACCCTTTAGTCCGTGTAATTTTAGAGAAGGGTGCAGGGGATTAATTCGAAATATTTTTTCTTTTTGAATAGCAATTTTTATTATAGATTTTGGAAGGTTTCGGAGGTTTTTTTGATATCTCTTTGAGTAATATATATTTTTAACTATCATAAAAGTTCTTCCATTGAATTAGCTTTTATAATAGTGCCATTCTCGTATTCCTCTTCTGCTTCTCGTGTAGCTTCTAGGATTTCCTCCTCAGAAATTAAATCTTTATCTTCTTTTACAAGATGTTTGATGTATGAACTGACAGATTCAAAACCTCTTTTCTTAGAAATGTTTTTAATGTATCTGATTTCCTTTGGGGGGAACGATACGCTTAATACTTGTCTCATGGTGAATATTAATTATATTATAATTGTATTACAATTGTAATACATTGTCAAGCTTAATATTCACATTTATTTTATTCTTTGATTCTGCTATAATACAAACATGATTCTTTTTGAAGATGTAAGTAAAACTTATCCAAGTGGAATAAAGGCCTTAGATAAGGTTAGTTTTCAAATTGGCTCCAATGAATTTGTAAGTGTGGTTGGTAAATCTGGCTCTGGAAAAACTACTCTAATTAAACTCTTGTTAAGGGAAGACGAGATAGATGAAGGCAGGATTTTATTTGATGGAAAG
>Ga0272441_10007250_pt1 | contig 18110 bp, 13 predicted proteins | sample SSMProp6N_FD_193582 | JGI IMG/M metagenome (GOLD analysis project Ga0272441, IMG submission 193582) | Marine sediment archaeal communities from Little Sippewissett salt marsh, Falmouth, MA, United States - SSM-Prop-6N | ecosystem: Environmental > Aquatic > Marine > Wetlands > Sediment ... | reverse complement strand
AGTAGAACTGTTTGAGGTATTAAAAATGTTGAATGTTCCATTGTTTTCTATTGGATCTCCATAACCATTATATGAAAAATTAACCATTTCATATTCATCATTAGCATATGCCCAATACACTCTATCCTGTTTGTCTTGCTGACGATTGTTGTCAGTATCTATTCCAATAAGAAAATCAATATACTCACTATCTCGTATTTTATCCTCTGGACACATTTGAATATGCAATCGAAGGAACTCATCATATTCATCAGGATATACTGCTGTATTGTTATCTACTATACAAGAATAATAATACACTGTATCGTTTTGTTCACCAGATGATTGAGTTGGATTTATAAACATTCTTGATTCCATATTTGCTAAATTTGTAAAATTATCTTTCATAATCGATCGCACATAATCAACAGAAAGATTTCCTTCATGTGTGTTATTGTAAAAACTTAAATCTTCTTCAGAAAATGTTGCAAGATCTAAAACAGGAAAATCCATATGAGGTCGTGAAACATTATACTCAACAACACCATGAGAAAGATTTATCCAATCAGAATTATTCACTGTATAATTTAATTGCCACACATTTATCATATCCCACTGAACAATCCCACCAGTATCTTCTGGATCAAAGACACCAATGCCCTGACATTTTGCATCATCATATGTTATGTTGGTGTGCCATGTTTCTACAAACCAATCTTCTGGCTCAGTAACAAATCCCATTGTTGCATCCCAAAACTTAAAGCGAATGGATCCATTATGTTCATTATAGATGTATTTATAATACCAACCATCCATGAAGTATCCTTGTTCCCATTGCCCTTCAGCAACATCAGTTCCAGTTGTTTCAGGAAGTGTTATCACTGTTCCATCATGCACATCTGTAAATTGTTGTCCATCCCAGTGTAAAATCCATGCCTGAGCATCAACTTGTTGATGCCACATAATACAATCAAAGCAAGAGGCATTTTTATATGCAAAAATGATGTATGGATATGGAGGATCGATTGATTCTATTGATGCATTCCAATGTAACCATCCTGCTCCTTGTGTTCTGTTAAGACCAGAGTTGTTAAGAACTGTATATGCATTAATTCTTCCAGCATCCATAGCAGTTAAGTTTACCTCATATGTATAGTTACCTGCCCACCAGCTATGATAGTTTGGTGATACATACCAATCAGTTTCGTTTGTTTCAACCCATTCTTCTTCAAGAACACCTGTTGCATTTATGTGCTCAGAAAAGCTCCAGTTTCCATAGAGATAGCCTGTTGAGTTGCAATCTTCTGGTCCATCTTCTGTATACTCTAATGTATCTGTGTAGTTGTTAGGATCTGATCCTGAACGAGATTCACCATAGTCATTAACACCATCATTATCTGTGTCATTCAGGAAAGGATTTGTGTAGTAGACATAGAGTTCCTCCCAGTCAGTGAGTGAGTCAGAGTCACTATCTGAATGAGAAGCATTAAGTGTTGTATTATCTGGTACATTATACAAAACAAAAGAAGTAAAACTCCTATTTGATATTATTGAAGGATAATCAAGACCACCTTCTCCGTTAATAAATAATTCATAAATACTATTATCTGTAAAATCATAATTAGTTAATAACTTATGTGTTGTCAAATAATAATCATCATAATCTGTTGGTCCATCGTAATAAATTGTAGACCTATTATTAGATTTAAATTCTTTCCAGTCTACATCAGGATATCTATCAGGATAAGCACGACTTCTATCAATACCAAGATTATCAAAAGCATCTGAATCTGTTGACCACCATATATGAAAATAAACATTTTCCAGATTAAAATTATTTGTGCATATAGATTCATTATGCCAAAAAGCAACATATGAGGCACATGTACGAGAATGAACAGTATCTGTTGGAGTATCATCATTTAATACACCACTATCAAATTCACCACCATCAACTCCTTGGTCGTGAGAGAGTAAATCGTATCTTCCTACATCATCACCCCACACTATCCCCTCATTTTCATAGAAATAATAAGGAATATATTCTATTGAAACTGGAGTACAGTTAAGTTGAACAAATCTACGAATTTCATCACCACCAATGCCTGTTTTATTCCAAGGCAAAATTGTTGTATTTATACCATTCGTTGCGTTAATATTAAAACTATAATTATACCCACACATAACTGAAATATTCCCACTTGTATTAATTTCCCAATAATCTGCATTAGTATTTTCAAGCTCATATGTTCCATTGGTCCAAGTAGTTTCATTTAACCAGTCAAGATACACTGTTGTAGCATTTGTGATAGAACAATTGATATACATCCAATCTTCGTGTTGTTTACTATTAGTTGTATAATATCCATCTCTCCAAATTTCTATATCATGATTTGATAAATTTTGTTCATCTTCATGAGGTGGTTGCCAGTATGGTCCACCACTATCTGAAAGATTTCCTGCAAAATTTATAGTGGATTCTATGTCACCTTGTGTTTCATATCCTGTTTGTAAGATAAGAGCAGGGTCACCAAAATAATGATTACTATACCAAGTATGACACCAGCCATGATGCTTTCCAGGAGTGTTTGCTATTGGACCAAGTTTATCTTTTTGATATAACATTGCTTTCCCAAGATGCCAATCTGTTAAATCAGTTGCAGAAACATTAAAGAAATAATCCCAAAAGTATTTTGAATGTTCTACTCCTGCTCCACTTGTACTTCCTGTTCCGTCATAACCATATGCTGTTTGATACATACCAGCAACTGAGCGATTCCACTCTCCTTCAACAGTAATCATATGAGCTCCACATGTATCCAAAAATCTTCCACTTGAGCAAGCAACTGAATATGCAAAGAAAGGATACTGATTTGAAAATGCACGTATAGAATAATGTGTGAGACTTAATGTCTCTGTAATTGTTCCATGGTCATTGTGAACAAGAATTGAGCTATTGTCATTATTTATGTGTGCCTTTACTCTTGCTTTGTATACTGCCTCATCACCAATATCTTCGTGATAATTTCTGATACTTGTATTAAGAGCCATTGCAGGATATGCACTATTCCATTCTTCAAAGCCAACATTATCTCCATATGGATCATTTCCAAGTCGTACTGTTTCTAATTTATCCTTTGATGTTGATGTCCAGCCAAGGTCACCACCATGAAATGAAACATTTTCCTTCCAAGCCATTACTTCTGGTGATGTGTTTGTTTCGTACCATATTGTTTTATTTACAATATTTGATATTTGTGATGCGTTGTATACTGTGAGCCTTCCAAGATAGAACTCACCATAATAATCATTTACTCCACTCTCTCTTCCACCACCCCAAATACTGTCAGTATCATACCACCAGTCACCATCAAGATGATTATAATACATATCACAAGGCATCGTGTCATATGTATCATCTTCGAGTCTATCAGTAAATAATCGAAAAGGAACTATCTTGGAATAATCATGGTCAAGGTCAAAGCCTCCTCCAATTAAAAGATATTGCATTCCCCAATCTAAATAAGCATCTTTGCAAAATTCTCTTATCTTTGCAGGAGTATCATTATATCTCGCTGTACCATTCCAATAATCTTCTGTTATATTTATTTCTTCAACAGTAACAATAGTGCAGTTAAATCCATTTGTTGTTTCCCTGTGACTCATGAGGTTAGACCAGTTGTAATCATATCCTGTTGTGCTTTCTAATGATTCATTTGTTAAAATAACATACTGATATTCATCAGAAGCATTACATATTCCACCTGGATATGCATCTCCCTGTGTTTCATAAGTAAATTCAGGTTCATACTCTTCAACAGCATTATCATTATCAACAATATTTATGACTCCAGCTTTGTCACTATCAGTTGTGCGAAATAATTTGTTGTGCTCCATTTTACCCTGTTCATACTCAATAGTTATGGTGATCTCCTCAAAAACTGTTAATTTATTGGTGACAGGATTGTAATTAAATGGAAAAACAATAATTGTTTTTATAGGATACCCATTTTTGTATCCAATATTTCCTTCCTCAAAATCCTGCTCGATGATAAATGTATCAGTAGTATATACTTCTTCGTTATAAGCAAAATCAGCTGTTTGACCACTGTGGATTTGCTCTTGCACAGGAAACAGAGGATATCCCAAAGTTATTGTGTTTTCTTGAGATCCAGAAACATATATTTCGTGGATATTTTTATACTCTTTTGGAAAGATCTGTGCATAATACACAGGTATATCTGGATATCCAATTGATTGATATGAAACACAACTTGGTGTTGAAACATATGAAAATGTTCCATCTATTGTTTCTATTGTATCTATTGTGTAATCTGAAAATGATAATGTTATATGCTCCTCATCTTTTTGTGCTATATTTATTGGTGATACACTAACAAACATCAATAAAAGCACGACACTTATGGCTAATACTTTATTTACTATCTTCATGGCGATTTCCCATTCCATACATATAATGCATCCTGTAGATCTACATCTCTTGGAAGACCTCCAGAAACATCATAAATTCCATTATAGTCAGCCTCTCCATCTCGATTGTTCCACACAAAAAGTGCATCCTGTAAATCAACGTCACTGTCATTACTTACATCATATCTTGCATTTGCTCCAGTTGCCAGTTCTATTGTTGTATAAGTATATGACTCGTTTAACCAAGCACCAGTAGAATTCGTAACATTCACTGACCAAGTGTATGTCGTGTTACCCCAAACAAACTGTTTTAGTGTTCCATTTATTGAATCGAGATCGTTGATACCATAGCGAGCACTACTAACACTTTCCCATGATTCAAGAAGTGTCCAAGTATACACTGTTGCAGTTTTATTGAAGAAATAGATGTATACATCCAAGTTTGTTCCATTCACCCAGGCACTGAGATTTTCAGGTGCTCGTGCAACTTCTGTATCAGTGTTATCTGGAAATTCTAATCGAATATCCATCTCACCTGATGGAACATAATGTGGATCAAATGTACAATTTATGTTTTCTGCTGCCTGAGTAAATGAAATAGATGCAAACAGTAACAAAGTTATGGTAATAAAAATCATCAATGTCTCTGGTATCTTGATCTTTTTCTTTTGCTTATAATAATTATAAACAAATATTGATAAAATTAATAATAAAGTTATGACTATGATAAGTTGTAATATGAATAGTAATGAAGATAAAAGATCAAATGGTTGTGACTGCTGATCCAGTAAAGTTATGAACACTTTAAAACCAGGAGCACTTTGAATGTTTGTATCTTGAGCTGAACACACAATTAAAAAAATGTATCCTCCTTCTTTTCTTTGCTCATATGCATCTTCTACAGGCATTGTTATGGTAACATCAAATGTGAGTTTATTATTCGATGGAACTTCTACATTTTGTGGTGCATCTACCCAAGAAAGATCTGGAAGTTTATAGTATGTGTAATTTTCTCTTATAGTATCATGGACTCTTTCTTCTGAGTATTGATAAACATTTATGTCAACAGGTAAATCTTTGTTATTTGTGTTGTAAAGAGTAATTTGTGTTTCAAATGTCTTTGATTCATCGTTTGTCTTTGCATATTCAAACACAGTGTAAAAGTGTCCATATGATATCATACCAAATTCATTTTCTCCAAAGCGTTCAATTTCTTCCTGTGTTAATTGATCTGTCATTGTAGATGCGATTGAAGTTGGCACTAACACTAAAAAGAATATAAGCATAAGTGCCAACATCTTGCATCTGACTTTCATATTTTTCACCTTTTGGTGATTAGGTGTGTTCCGTATATGCTATTTGCACTGTTATTGTCTGTTCGCCCCAATCTTCTGAGAAACTAGATCCCATTGTTACGTTTGATTTGAACTTTGTGTAGTTTCCAGATTCTCCACTTGCTGGAACATTTGTTTCTAGTGTTACTGGTGCTCCACTTGCTAGATCTGCCCAATTATCTACTCCTTCGTCCAGACTGAAATCGAGAGTATATTCGTCTTGTCCTGGTGTTTCTGTTACATGTGAAAGATCAGATGCACTTGCAGTTTCTTGGATTGTTGTATCGATATTTACATCACCTGTATTACTGAGGTTTGCTTTCTTTATCGAGTTTGCGTCAGCAGACAAGCTTCCATATGCCCACGTTGAGTTATCCAACGAAGCAGACATCGTTGTTGATGGATTGAATGTTCCAGTTATGTTTGTTGTGTCACTATAAACTGAGGGAGCCATGATTGACAACAGCGTCAGTGCTAAAAGCACACTTAATATTTTTTTCATTTCTTTCATCTCTTTTCCATTTTTGCCTTCCGAGGAAAGGACTTTTTTATGAATGCCCCAGCCATCATTGCTTATTCACCTCTATAACTACAATAAAATCTTCTCTTAAATCTGTGCTTACTGATTTTGGAACCCATATACGAACACCAAATGTGAAGTTTGTATTACCAGTAACAGAGGCATTGAGCACATTACTCCAGGGAGGAAAACCAGGCTCAATATTTGCCTCTGTTGCCCAACTATCGTTTGTAAAGTTCGCTGTATACTGATCATGTCCACCAGCATCATATGTTGCCCAATTGACATATGTGTAATTTGTGTTGTTAAAACCAATGCTTACATTGACTGTTGCTGTTCCATTTTGATAAAATGTAAAGTTATTAGTAACATTTGTTCCACAATTAGGTGTTCCTGCATTCCAAGTTGTTGGAGATGTATTTACATCAACTGTTGATTCTTGCACACTTGCTTTTCCAGAAAAGTTGAGTGTATCAATTAATGTGAATTGTGGCACACCAGTTACATTCGCTGATCCTGAAAAATCAAGAGTTTCATACAAAGAAAATCCCTGTGTTTCGTACCCACCAGATTCTTCGTAGTCAAAGTTCCATTCATCGCTCCAATCATCTGCATATGCACTTGAGGTGAAAAAGAAAACTAACACTAAAAGAACTGTTATTGATTGTATTTTTTTATTCATTCTTCTTTCCACCCATCAATTTTTATTATTCCATATTGTCAATGCGTCTTGAACATCAACATCTGTATCTCCACCAGCAACATTATAGATTCCATTATATGTTGCTTCTCCTTCTCTGTTGTTCCATGCCCATAAAGCATCCTGAACATCTATATCATTGTCAGGAGTATTGTCATAGCGAGCATTGTTTCCACCAGCAAGTTTTGTTGTATTATACCAATATGTTCTGTTCATCCAAACTGTTCCATTTGTTGCATTTACTCGCCAATGGATTGTTGTGTTGCCAAAGTCAAACTCTTTATATGTTGCATTTATTCCAGAAGCTCCAATAATATCTTTCACCTCAAGTCTTCCACTTTCTCCAACAAATGTTTTTAGTGTTTCCCAGTATGGTGTTGCAGCTGTTAAGTTCCAAAACTCAATAGTCACACTTGATCCCCCAGTAACATTAATACTGATGTTTGCAAGTGTTGGTCTATCTATTTCTGTTGACTGGTTTGCTGGATATGGTTGTTTCACATTGAGTGCACCTGCTGCTACATAGTCAAATGTCCACCAATCAGACCAGTTTGTCCAAGAGTATGTAGCAACTTCAAAGTTATATGTAGCATTTGTCCAGTTTCCATCTGTATCATTGATTGCTACTTTCCACCAGTATTTTGTAGCAGAAGTGTTTGCAAAAAGTGCTCGATATGAAAAGTCACCATCTGTTACAGAAGAGTTATATTGAATAACTGTCCAAACTCCAGAAGCATTTGTTAGCCATGTTATATTGAAGTTGCTTGCCTGTGGCTCAGTAACATTTATTTCTAAAAGTACATACATCTCCTGACCAATAGAATTATTTGCTGGAGAAACATCATTTATTGAAGGATCTGTTCCTTGGATTTCACATTGTCCACTAAATGATTTTGTTGAATATAGCAAGAATGCTCTTCCAGCTGTTGTAAATGTATAAGTATTATTTACTTCATTTATTCCATCTGTTATATTTAAGTACCATGTATATTCTGTTAAATAATCAAGTCCTGTTATGTCACAAGTAAATGTTCCATTCGAAGCACCATCAGATGAATTTGATCCAATATCAGGACTTGTTTCTATGCTCCAATTGAAAGTGTCTCCATCTGGATCGTTGATATCAACAGAAATGTTTGGCTGTGTAGTGTACACATCCAACTCAGAATCAGCTGGATCGAGGTTTGAAGGGACTGGAGACTCGTTTACTTGTGTGGTAAATGTATATGTATTATTTGTATGATTGCTTGTTCCTGTGGTCGTTGCATTAGCGTATATAGTATATGTTATGGAATATTGTAAACCAGAAAGATCACATTCTTTACTGCCATTTACATCGTTGTTTGAACTGTTACTGCCTATATCAGGAGAAGTTTCAATGGACCAATCAAAGTTGCCTTGATAGTTTTTGATTGTTATGTTCCACAAATCTTGTGTAAGAGCAACACCTGTTGCTCCATTAGAAGGATTTGGATTTGTCATTTCTGGACTTGTACTTTCATATACATCGTAAGAAGAAGTGTTACCATCAGAATATTGAGCAACAACAGGATCTGACCAAGAGGCATATTCCCACACTCGATAATAATATGTTTGTCCAAATGTTAATCCTGTGTGTTCGAAATAGTCATCTGCTGTGCTCGCTATAAGAACTGTTCCTGGGGAAGTTCTGTCAGCAGGATAGCCTGTAGTATTATAATATAATTTACTCAAATTATATCCTGTTCCATGTGTCCAAGAAATGTTAAGACCACCACCAATCTGTGCTATGCCCATTCCAGATGCAGCATTTGGTTTTGTAAAAATATAAGTGGTGTTCCAAGAAGTATTCCATCCCCCAGAGTTGCCTGCTTTCACTCGACAATAGTAAAGCTTTCCAGGAGTAATTCCAGTTACATCATCTGAAAATTCTCCAGGAGGTGTTACTCCAACAGAATGATTTATCTCTGGAGAGCTGAATGACTGATCTCCAAGATCTAATTCAAAGTATATGTTCGTGTCAAGTGAATCATTTGTATCCATGTATCCATAAAGAGTTGCATTTGTTTCTTCTACACCAGATGTAGCATTTATGGTGAGGTTTATTGGATTTGTTTTTGTTGTAAAGTAGTATGTATCATTATCCCAATTACCTTGTCCATCATTAACATGAGATGCCCACCAATACTTTGTGTTATATGCTGGAAAAGAAGCTGTTGTGTTTTCTACAGAAGCATTACCAGTGTTATTGTGAAATCCAATGTCATCCCAAGTACCAGATGAATTTGTCCAGAATGATTGATTCATTGTGTTCCCTTCTGGATCATTTATTGTTATGTTAAGTGATGGATTAAGAACTGTTCCACTTGCTCCATTGTTTGGAGAAGGATTGCTATTTACAGGTGCTTCATTTCCTGTTATGTCTGCTTTTCCAGAAAAATCAAGAGTATCATATGCCTCAAAATCTTGTTCTTCTGGTATTCCAGTTATAGAAGCTTTTCCTGAAAATGCTTCTGTTTTGTACAATTCAAAACCTTGAGGATCATAATCTTGTTGCTCATATTCAAATTCCCAAGAGTCTGACCAGTCAGCACTAACACTAAATGCTATGCTTGCTATGCATATGAAACTTATTAGTGCTATTATGTACTTCATCTTGTATACGCTCTGACTCTCATATAATATGTATCATATCCAGAAAGACTCACTGGTAATACAAATGAAACTCGAGTTGTATTGATGTCACAATTTGATGGATAATTGTATTCATTAATATCATTGTAATTTATCTCTGGTGACGAAAAATCAGCATCGTCATCTATTTGTAACCAATATACCGAAGCAGTATCTACTGTTGTCCAATTTATTGTTGGTGTTGCATCATAGATGATTGAACCATTTGTACCACCATTTATGCTAGTAAATTGAACTCCCTCTTCTGTTTCAAATGAGATTGTTTGATTAAGCCATGCACCTGTTGCATTCGCCCATATTGTATATTCTCTATTAGGTAATAAACCAGATAAGTCAAGTGTTTTTGTTCCGTTACTTTCTCCTGATCCAGAATTTGACTGTCCATTGCTGCATTCTATTGACCAAGTGATTCCATCTCCTTCATAATCATTGATATCCATGGTAAAATCACTGTCTAATGGTACATCTATTGTTCCATTTTCTATATTTGGATTTGTCCATAATACTTTTGGATGAAAAAACATTTTCCACATAGATAAGTCAGTTACACTTCCGCAACTTGCAGTATCAGACCTATAATGAGAACAATATAATGTATCATTTAATTCAATAAATGCTCCATAAGCAACATACCTTCCTGTCCCATCATATCCTTGACCAAAATAACTTGCATTAATAATATGTGGTGCGTCAGTCCAATTTATCCCATCAAAAGAAAGCCATATTGATACATTACTTCTTATTCTTGCTGTACACCATGAATCAGCAGCACTTCCCTCTGGTCTATGATTAGAATAAAACAAATATACATTTCTTCCATATAGTGTTGCATTTCTAAGAAGACTTTTTGTTATCGCTATTGGAACCTCTGGAACTCTTTCTGCATCTGTCCATGTGATTCCATGGTCATAAGAAAAAGACCTCCACATAAAATATGCATTTTCGTTTTCATATCCTTGCATTCTCACTTGCATTTGTAAACTACCATTTGGCATTTCGACAATACTATTTTCTTCAACATCATCACATGGTGCTCCAGGAACATATATTATATCTCCAGTACTATTTCTACAAGACCACGTTTGACTATAATCATCGCTATAATAAAGACCTGATTTAGCGTACCCAATATCCCCACCTGTTACATTTTTAAATGTAATTGGCATAATAAGTCTATTTTGTTCTCCTGATTCATTTGTCCAAGTGTGCATAAAAGGTTGATAACAAAATCCATGCCAATAATATCTTGATTCATCTGCTTCATGTTCTTTCCATAATTTGTTAAAAACCCATGTATCATTTGAAAAGTTATATGTTGTTAAATATGCATTTCCATCTCTAACTGATGATGAGTATGCTTTATTCCAGAGAAACCATAATTCATCTGTATATTTATTGTACCAATGTGTTGCCCAGTTTGGCCATCCACCATCACCCATTGCATTATCAGGTGTTACATAAAAAGGGTCATCAGGATTTTCATAATCTGTGGTATTCACGAGCAGATATCCGTAATATGTATGACCAGACTTTCTATACCTTCCATAAAAATACCAAGTTCCATTATGATATACAATATCTCTTCCTTCCCTCACACCAGTATTAGGATCTAACCCTGATGTCTGAGAATACCCTGCTACATCATATACTTCTCCATCTTCCCATGAATATTCAGGAGTAGCAACAACTATTGTTATAGAACTTATAGTAAATAGAAGCACCATTGAAAGTGCTATTAGTTTTTTCATCTAGTGCACCCATCATGTATAATGTCCTATATACACCTTCCAAGCATCTTTTGTTGAACTTGCAAATATGTCTGTAGAAAGATCAGCTGGAATAGATAACTTAAATGTACACCATATTGAAGTGTTTGTATCTGTCAATCCTGCTCCTAAAAATGGATTTGCTCCCATTGTTCCAGCATTCCAGTTTGAAGAATTTATGTCAGCAGAACAATTTGATCCACCATCTGTAAATGAACCAAGCTCTCCATACGAAGAATTATCAGAAGAAACATACATTGTTATGTTGGATGCATTAATCCAAGCACCAGTATCATTGAGGTCATCAAGCCACACTCTTATGCAGGTAACATTGTCTGTTGCATTTATTGACATATTAACTTCTAACCATTCATTGTTGCTTCCAGAAGAGTTGCACCAAACAGATGTTCCTGCTGTGCCTGCCCAAGTTATGTTATAGTTCTTTGATAATGCTTTAAGAGTGTATACAGAGGCATCTTCTCCTCCTTCTGCACCTTTTTGAGTTCCAAAAGTTGCAAATGTTGTTGTTGCATTGTTCATATTGTTATATGCCACTCTGAACCAACTTGTGTTTCTTGCACTGGTTTGAACTCGAATTTCATCTATTGTTCCGTTATAAGTTGATTGACCATTAACTTGATAATTATATTCAGAACTTCCAAAATATGTTGGTCTTGCAGCATTTCTGTTTCCAGAAGCAGCTGATTGATAATGTCTTCCATCTACTCCTATATACCAACTTCCACCAGTACAATAGACTGTTATGAAATGCCATTCATTGTCTGATATGTTTTGATCAGAATTAACAGAAGTTCCTGCCTGGCAATACCATCTTGCTAAATCACTGTGACCAGTATTACATGGAGTTAATGACCATCGTCCAGCTTGATCATTCAAGTTATTCATTAAATCCATATTATGGCCTTCATATGGTACTTTTACCCATGCCTCAAGTGCAAAATCTCCTGTAGCAGGAACAACATCTGTACCAGTTGTGTTTATACATTGTGTGAGAGATAAATCAAGCTGCAAAGCTCCTCCAACTTTTCCACTAGCGTTATAACAAGTTGTGCCATCATCGTTGTAAAGATGACCATCATATCCATTTGAAGAAGAATCTATTCTTGATCCATTGGTTTCATTCAAATGCCAAACACCAGTATATCCACTCCAAAGCTTTGACACATTATAATCTTTGTCAGCTTTGATATCTGCATCTCCATAATAAAGCCAGATGTGAGTATCAACACCTTCTTCCAATTTTGTCAAATTTACCCAGCAACCAAGCTCACCTGAAGTTTTATTCCACACTTCGATCTGATGACTGAGTCTTGTTGCATTATCAAAAGTGTAAAAAGCAATATCTGATCCATTTGTCAAAATATTACTTGCATAATCAGAACTCGTATTTATTACCCATGTTGGAAAATTTGTTAATCCATTTTCTACTTGATCGTGATCAAATATAATTTCTTTTCTATAAGCATAATCAGAATATGCTTGTGTCTGATATGGTCCATCATCTGCCTTCAGAGGAACAATCATTGTTGATGTTCCTGCTATACAAATTATAAGTGCAAGTATTACAGCACCCATAATTGTTTGCTTCGACTTTATATTTTTCCAAAATTTCTTTATAGACATTGTTTCTTTCCTCTCCTTTTTTATCCTTGTAAACCTGTTGCTCGAACTATTAAAGTTTGTCCAATAAGTTCATAATGAGCTGATGCAACATCCTGCCATGCATAACCATTGTACTGCTGAACACTTGTTATGGTATCTACAGCATATGAAAGTTCGCAGTTTTGATCAACTTTTGGATCTGCCACAGCAAACTCTTCTGTTTGAGAAGTTTCATATCCAATTTGTGATGTTGTCACTAAAAAAGCAAAAGTTCCAACTCCAAGAACCATGAGCACCAGCGTTACAGTTAATACTAAAAAAGGCATGTTATCTTCTAACATTTTTCATTTCTCCATTTTTCCTGAAAAGTCTTGTCCAAAAGAGAGAAAACAAAGAGAAGGCAGAATTTTCTGCCTCATTATGCTTTTTGGCTCTGGTCTTATCGCACGTAATTGTATACTAATCCAACGATCGACATTATGGCACCGATGATAAGCACGATACCAATGATGTTGAAGACAGAGTTACCTGTTGCTTGCTGATTGTCGACTGCATTATACATTGCTTTTTCTGACGATGTCATATTTGCCCAGTTCCCATCAGATGGGAAATTTGCTTGGTTTTGCACTTCTGCTAACACAACAAAGAAAGCAAATACTCCAACAGCTAGAATGATCAATGAAACAACGACACCCATTATCGCACCAGGATCTATGAAACCATATCTCGTCTTCATGTTATCGCTGTTTTTGATTAGCGTACATAGTTGTAAACGAGACCAACGATGGACATGATAGCTCCAATAATCAGTACAATACCAATTATATTGAAGACACTGTTTCCAGTCGCTTGTACGTTTGTCACTGCGTTGGTAATGTCAGAATCATCTGTTACATTCTGAACTTCGTTCAGGGTAACAAAGAAAGCAAAGACACCAACTGCGAGGATAATTAGAGAGACGACTACTCCCATAATTGCACCAGGGTCGATAAAGCCAAATCTTGTTTTCATTTCAGCATTCACCTCCAAATCTCTTTTTTTAAGACTTCGAATTTATATTGTTAAAAAGATGTATATAAACTTTTATGTTTAAATAACACTATATAACTGGTTATATAATACACCTGAAAAAAGTTATATAATTAAGAGGACAATTAAATTTTCATTTCTAACTTAAAAGAATATGAATCTTGCCTTATAAATTGATATTCAGGTTTTATGGTGATAACAGTCTTGCATTTATTGTTCTTTAACTGCTTTGTTCTTGATACAAGAATAATGTTATGTCTCCTGTAAAATAGAGGAAGATTCTTTGTAAACTCTCTGCTAGCAATACCATCTGTTATGATTGCAAAACCATTTTCTTCCAATTGATTTATGATGCACTCTATTGCTTTCTTTGTCGAATCTGACATGCCAAGTGTTATGGGAGATATGCTCTTCTGTTTCATGGTTGACTTTTCCAAAACTGAAAGTCAAAATACAACACAATCATCCATATAATATTTATGAAAATGAATCCAAGAGACACTGCATAAAGAGCAGGCTCATCATAATATGTATCTGTTGGCACTTGAATGTATACTTGCCCAGCAAGAACAACGATCCACATGAGCAATGATACACCAGAGAGCACTATATTTTCATCCATCACTGACAGCACAAAAGCAACAAAGCCCATCGCTATCAACATTATAAATACACTTTCTAACATTTTTATCTCTTCCTCCTCTTATAAATTAATCCAATAGGTATCATACTAAACACAATTGCAATTCCAATAATGTATGTATCATCTTTTATGGTGTCTGTATCATTTGCCACTACTTCTACAGCATCTATACCACATGGACATCGTGATAGGTTATCTTCTGTTTTAAATTGGAAGATAGCACTATCACTTTGTTCACCTGTTACTGTGTCAGTTATGTTAACATACCAATAGTATGTTTGGTTGTATTGCATAGGAAAATGTTCTTCACTATCTATTCGTTCAATATAAGCATAAAAAGATATGTCATCTGTTGACCATGTTCCATCTGTTTCTATTGCTTGGTCAGTGTCATCACCTATATATTTAAAGCGGAGAGTTGTTCCTGGAACAAAGTGGTCATGAATATGTCCTGTCATATGTTGTTCATATCCTTGTTTTGAAAATGTTACTTCTCTATAACTACCATCGACTTCATCTATACCATTTTGTTCTACTTTAATAGCGAATTTGTGACCTGTAGGGTTGGCATCGTAGTCTTGAACAACCGCCCAATAGTAAGCTGAGTAGTGACCTTTTAATAATATTGTAACTATACCAGTGGCAGGGTCAGCCATAATATGTTCCGCTTCGCCGTGGTCGAAGGTTACATTGAACCAATTATTTGTTATTGTAACATTTTGAGCTGTATGACTATGTGCAAATGCATGAGGCGGTGTTGTTGGTGTTATTGAATCCATACAAAAACAATAAGTTCCATTTGATATGTTTTCATAATGCTTCCAAATATTATAGTATCCGTAATCATCTTCCATGCCCCAAACTGTTATATTCATTGGATGCCCCAATTCATTATTAACTCCCACACATATAGCATCACAACAAGGACAGGCTGTTCCATTTGGTGATGGTGGATAGATGTAGCTTACAGCACATATCTCTGGCTCAAAATAATAATAGCAAGTTGTGTTATAATATGTTGGACCAGAACAAGTAAATTCTCCTGTAACTCTCCAATCAAACCATTCAGTTACAAAGTCACCTTCAGTGTGACAAGTTACATTTGTATTATATGCACAAAGATCTTGTGTGTGACTTATGAGAGACCAATTTGAATAGTCGTACCAATAGGAATCATTTTCATATGTTGGCTCTGATGCCCAATCAATAATATCCCACCACCAATCTTGTAAATAAGCCCATTGCATCCAATCGTGAAAGTATTCAGACCAGTTGAGCCATTGAAATGTTATGTTGACTACACAACCCTGTGGGACTGTCACATTTATACATGTTTGAACTCCTTTTCCAGTAATTTCTACATCATGCTCTCCATTATATGGAGTTGCATTAGTAAAATAGCCTGTATCATTTATGCAAGTGCCATCTGGTGGAATATTTGGTCCTTCCCATGGCGGAATATTTCCTGGAGGACCAACTGTTGCACTTGTGCTGAAAGAAAATATAAATAAAAAGAGTATTAAACAAGCAAATAACATATAGTTTTTCATTTTTACCTCTGCTTTTCTATAAATGCTTTGTAAAACACAGTTGCAAGTAAGAATGCGAGTATCAGTCCAAAGATTGCCATAAGTTGAGCTGGAAAGATAATCGATATAAAGATACCCATAATAACAAGATATGATATTAGCAATCCAATGCTTCTACTGCTTCCATAGAGTCCTGCTCCAATAAATCCAAAGATAATGCCCCAAGTAAAGTTGCCAAAGATGGAAAGATATGGATCGAATGCAATGCGTAAGAGACCATCAGCTGTCCAGTTGGAAAAGTTATATTGATATACAGTAAGTATGATAATTTGTAAATAAGCAATTAGGTATATGCTTCCCAGCCTCCTCTAATTAGTTGTAAAATGCCAACAACAAATGTTGCACCAAGAGCTGCTGCAAAAATAAACACAACCACCATTATTCCTGCATTTTCAGGTTGTATTCTCCAAATTGTATCAAGAGCATTTAATGCTATTCCCCAAAATGAACCTCCAAATAAACTATATGCAAATGCTGCATCAGCAGGAACTTTTGTAAAGTAAGAAACAATTCCTCCTATCACTGCACCAATAACTACACCTGTTATTAAATCTCCAAAAAATCTCATTGCAACAGAATCACCACCAGCACTTGCTTCATAATCTGCTACATTGTAATTTGCATTTACTTCTGATGGATCTATTACACTTTCCATATTATAGATATGCAATACATTTATGACAGAAATAGAAAGACTAAAAAGCAACATAAACATCATAAGCTGATATGCCTTCACTTTTCTACACCTCCCATGAGTCCAAGTATTGATAATGCTCCCATAAATGATCCAATAACAGCAAGAACTGCTCCATGCCACCAGGGATAGTTGCTAAAGAGAGGTGTTATGCCAGAAATTAAAAGTCCTGCCATAATAAGAGTAAGTCCAACAGCAAGCGATCCAACAAATGCATTGAGCTTTCCAAATGTGGTCATTTCAATAAAGCAAAGAGCAAAAAGGATTAGATATGTCCAAGGAACATAGATAGCATCGTTATCATAATTATAAAGAGGAGAGTCACCAAAAATACTTTTAAAGATAGCATCTAATGTATCATTGTCAACAACTGATTCAGTTACATTGAAGACAGTAAAAGTATATACATATGTTCCTTCATAATATTCATTGTTTTCATCTGAAAGTGTTGAAGTGATTGTAATGTAATAATGCTGAGAAATGTTACATCCTTCATCAAAGCGATACCAGAATGTTTCTGAATCTGTGGTTGTGTTCTCAGCTTCCATAAGAGTGTCATTGTAATATCCATAAAAAGAACAATTTACAAGTGTTGTAGAAAATGTTGTGTCTTGGTATGTTACATAAATTCCATTTGCATGCCATCCATATTCCAAGTTAATAAGATCAAAGAAGTTATAATATTCATCAAGTTGTCTTGGAATAATAATCTCTGTTGGTTCAAGTTCATCTGATGCTGGTGCTTGACCAATTCTTTCATATTCCAGAACATCGCACTTTACTCCTTGATAGTATGTGTTCTGATATACAAGCCATGGATGAACTTTTGCTTGCTGATCAAAGTATTCTGAATGAATGATCATCTTTTGTCCAGTGCTGTTATATGCATAGATGATTGACATTGGATGATTTTCAAGCTTTTTAAACTCACCTGTTTGGTCGAGGTAACTATAATCATATTTTACAAGCGATCCATTACCATCAGGATTTATGTAAATAGTTGATTCAGGATACACCATAAGATCTGTGCGAATATAAAAATCAATAGAATATTTATTGTCATCAACTGACAAATCATCTGCTACTCTCTTTCTGAAGCAATACTTCGTGCTATTTTTAGAGGCATTCC
>Ga0272441_10007249_pt1 | contig 18111 bp, 10 predicted proteins | sample SSMProp6N_FD_193582 | JGI IMG/M metagenome (GOLD analysis project Ga0272441, IMG submission 193582) | Marine sediment archaeal communities from Little Sippewissett salt marsh, Falmouth, MA, United States - SSM-Prop-6N | ecosystem: Environmental > Aquatic > Marine > Wetlands > Sediment ... | reverse complement strand
TCTCCGCGGGCGTAGACGTGGTCGTCGGCCAGGTGGACGGCCACGATGCGCGCGGCGTCGAACTTGTCGTACGGCCAGCCGCGGTCGTTCCAGTAGGTGCCGTCGGCGCCCTGGCCTTTGCCGCCCACCAGCAGCGTGTTGTGGTCGCGGGTGAACTTCCTGGCGGTGTAGCCCGTGTCGCCGGCCAGGTAGGCGCCCCTGGCGTAGAGCCAGAAGGCCCCGATGTCCGGGTGCGTGTGGCCTGAGTTCATCCGCCAGTCGGTCATCTCGCGGAGCTTCTTCGCGGCGGCGTGGCCCTGCGGCGGGCCGCAGCGGAACATCAGGCAGGTGGCGTCGTCGCCCCATCCGCTGCGCCAGCAGACGACGTCGTGGTCCTTGAAGTGATGGTACGGTTTGACGTCGCCGAGGGCGGCGGGCGTCACCGAGGGGTCGTACCAGAGGAAGCTCACGGCCGGGTAGTCGAACTCCGGTCCGCGCTTGTTGATGAAGTTGCCTGCCAGTTGGGTGTCGGCGCCCCGGTTGGCCCGGGCGACCGCCCATAGGTACGTGTGCTGGCTGACCAACGGCGATCCGCCGCGCTTGCCGTCCGCCCACCGGCCGGTGTCGCCCATGTCGTAGCCCCACGGCATCCCCGGCAGGCTGGTGTGCAGGGCGAAGAGCCAACTGTCGGCCAGCGTCGGCTCGGCCATCAGGCTCCGCCCGGTGGCCCGGCCCATCAGCTCCGCGTACCGGACCTGCCAACTGAACGCGTACGACCAGTAGCCGCGGCCTTCGTAGTAGTAGCCGTCGTCGCCCAGCGCGTGCCGCGAGCGGGCCATCAGCACCCAGCCGCGCTTGATCCAGTCGCGGGCTTCGGGCACCTCGTCCATGACGGCCAGGGCGCCGGCGACCATGCCCGTGACGGGAATGTAGGTGTGGTTCTGTGCGTAGGGAAGGCCGCGGGGATACCGCGTGTCGAACGATTCATGGATGGCCTTCGCGTGGTCGGCCAGGCCGTCGCGGATGAGCGCGCGGTCGGCGTCGCTCAACTCGTCGCGCAGGATGTCGTAGGCGATGCCGATGTGGTAGAGGTACCACGAGGCGTGCAGGTCGACGTTCTGGCCCCAGCCCTCGCCCCAGATCTTGCCCTCCGAGTAGCGGACCATCCAGTTGCGGGTCGCGTCGAGGTACTTCCGGTCGCCGGTCACGAGGTAGGCCAGGGCCCCGGACGTGACGTACTCGATGCGCCAGTAGTGTGCCCCGCCGGAGACCTCCTTGGCGTCGGGCACCTCGCGCTTGGTGAGCGAGTCGGCGTGCGCGATCACCTGCTTCCACAGCTCGGGGTGGTCGGCCGCCTTCTTCTTGATGGCCGGGACGTCGGCCGCCGAGAAGAGCATCCGCGGATGCGCCTTGGCGTAGTCGGCCTTCAGGGGCACGGCCGCCGTCTTCTCGTCGTCCTGGAACTTCGCTCCGAACTCGATTTCATCGGCCCGCGCAGCCATCGCCGCCGCCAGGGCGATGCAGAGCCCCGCCGCGGCCAGCCCCGCCGACCACACACGCCAAAGCCCGTGGGTTGCCAGTGTCTTCATCGCGGAGTCCTCCTCTCCTGATGGGATCGTCCCATGAAACCGGCCATGTCCGAGCCAACAGGTTAAACCGCGCGGCCCGGAAGCGGAAGTGCGGAATCCCGGCCAGCGCGCTGCGTCACCGTTCCCAGGTCACGGGGCTGTCGGCGGCGCGGGGACCGCGGCCGAGGCCGTCGGGAATCTCAATCGGCACGGTGGTGAACGGCTTGCCGTCGGCGTCGGTCGGCTGCTGGGTGAAGATCGGGTCGCCCGTGGCGGCGATGAACTTCCACAAGCGCGCCTGGAGATCGGCCTTGACCTTCGCGTGCTCGGCCCGGGCGGCCAGATTCGTCATCTCCCACGGGTCGGCGTCGAGGTCGTACAGCTCCTCGCCGTGGCCGAGGTAGAAGACGAGCTTCCATCGCCGGGTGCGGACCATGCGGATCGGCGCGACGCGGCGCCCGAGCATGGTCAGCTCGCAGAACACCTCGCCGTGGATCTCGGTCTCGTCGCCGCAGACGGCCGGGACGAGGCTCCGGCCCCGCAGCGCCGCGTCGGGCTCCAGGCCCGCGATGTCGAGCACCGTCGGCAGGACGTCGAGCGTGGAGCAGAGGACCTCCGAGACGCGCGGCTCAAACCCGTCGGGCAGCGCGCTGCGCCACGGGCCGGGGTAGCCCTGGCGTGGCGGCATGACGACCAGCGGTATCCGCATCTGGCAGTCGTAGAGGAACGGCCCCTTGAAGCCCACGCCGTGCTCGCCGCCCATGTCGCCGTGGTCGCTCATGAAGATGACCCACGTGTTCGACCCGAAGCCGCCCATCGTAAGTTCCTCGAGCAGCGTGCCGACGTCGCGGTCCACCTTCTCGACGCGGCTGCGATAGAACTGCCGGTAGTACTCCCAGCGCTCGGGGCTCCAGCCTTGGCCGCGCGTGTAGTCCTGCTGCGGCCACGGCTTCGTCGAGCGGTCGTCGCCCGCGTTGGGCCAGGGCTCCAGTTCCACAGGGCGCTCTTCGGTCGGGTCGAGGAAGTAGATGTCGTGCGGGTCCAGCAGCGAAACGACGTGGAAGAACGGCCGCTTCTGGATCATCCAGTCGCGGTTCCGCCAGTATCGGCAGGCCTCGGCGACCGTGGTCGGGTCGTGGCTGTTCTCGAAGTGGGTCTTGAAGCCCAGTTGCCCGAGGTCGGTGCCCAGGTGGCTCTTGCCGTGGTAGGCGGTCGAGTAGCCGGCGTTGGCCATGCGGTGAGCCAGCGTGAGGATGTTGTAGTTCAGCGGCCCGTTCGGGCAGCCCAGGTTGCCGGGCATGTCGACTTCGCTGGGCATCTTGCCGGTAAAGAGCGTCGCGCGCGCGGGCGTGCAGATGGGGCACGTCGTGAAGGCGTTGGCGAACACCACGCCGCCGCGGACCATGCTGTCCATCGCCGGCGTCCGGGCGCCGAAACGGTCCACGTGGGCCGCGATGGTGTCCCACCGCTGCTGGTCGGTCATGATGATGAGGATGTTGGGTCGCTGCTCGGGCATGATATCGGTTCCTTATGTCAAGGATGCTCGGTCGCCGTACGTGTTTGGCGTGGGTGCCATGCTCACGCTTGACGCAGTTCCCGAGCCCCGTCGAGGGGCGTGAGCATGTAGACTGCCGGACCAGGAGCATGGCCACGCAAGCGTGGCCATGGCACCCCCGAAGTGGGAGTTCCGACGGTCCACGCCAAACACGTACGAGCCGCGCCCCTCGGCCGGCAACCGCACACGGCGTCCGCCGCCGGTGGCGGCGGCTTGTACGGCCACAAACGGCAAACAGCGACGGCGCGGGCACGGCATGCCGTGCCCATACTTCTTCGGCCGGCTCGCGAGCCACGCGTCGCGGACCGTCTTCAGGCGCTCGCGGATGGGCAGGTGCTGGGTGCACAGTTGCTCGCAGCGCCCGCAGTCGATGCACCGATCGACCAACTCGTCGACGTCGTCGACGCTCCAGTGCCACTTGAGCCGCCCCCACACCGCGTCGGGGTTGCCCAGCAGCACGTGGTTGCAGGTCTCCATCAGTTTCCAGACGGGGATGTCCTGGGGGCACTCGCGGCAATAGGCGCAGCCGGTGCACAGTTCGGCGAGGTTCTCTCCGAGCGACGCCTCGAACGCCGCCAACTCGTCGGCCGTGTAGGGCCGCAGGTCGTCCATCGCCGCGACGGCCGCGCGGGCGTCGTCCATGTTGCGAACGCCCACCAGGGCGCCGGTCACCTCGGGGTGGCTCAGGACGAACCGCAGGCCGCCGCGGACGAGGTCGTCGCCGGGACGGGTCTTGAGGAACTCGAACCGCTCGGGGGCCTGCCATGGCGCGCCGCCAACGAGGGGGTTCATCACCATGACGCCCAGCCCGCGGGCGTGCGCGGCCCGGATGCCGTCGCCGCGGTAGCGGAAGTTGGTCGCATTGAAGCCCAGCAGCATGCCCTCGACCTCGGCCTCGGCGATGAGCCGCGCGGTGTCGGGCGAGTCCAGGTGGTGCGAGACCACCACGTGGCGGACGAGCCCCTCGTCCCTGAGTTTGTGGAACTCGGCCACGGCCCCGCCGCGTTTGCGCTCCTCCCACTCCTGCCACGTGCGGATGCACCAGATGTGGTGGAAGTCGATCCGCTCGACGTTGAGTTTCCGCAGGCTCGTCTCGGCTTCCTGGCGGACGAGCTTCGGGTCGGCCTTGTTGCTCTTGGTGGAGATGAAAAACTCGTGCCCGCCGTCGGCCCGGCGGCGCTTCATCTCGCGGACCGCGACGCCGAGGATGTCCTCGCTCTTCTGCCGGCAGTAGCCCGGGGCCGTGTCGAAGTAGCTCACGCCCTGGTCGTACAGGTAGAGCGGAATCTCCGCCATGGCGTCCACGTCGTCGGGCCGCTCGAACCGCATGCCGCCCATCGACAGGACGCTGACCCGGTGCCCCGTGTTGCCGTACAGCCGATACTCCATCAGACAGCCTCCACAGACGCATGAGCGCGAACCACGGCGCGGCAGGGCCGTGCACTATACCCGAACAGCCGCCATGCCTCAACCCCTTGCGGCCGCGCGGAGGGTGCACTAACATGGCGCGCTGCGAACCGGGAGCCGACGGAATCACGGAGGACGGCCATGACCAGAAGCCAGATGCTTGCCGACCAGCTCGAGAGCGCGCGGCGAATCACGCTCGAGACGTTCAACGACCTCAACACGGGGCAGCGGCTGTTCCAGCCGGCGCCCGACGTCAACCATCCCCTGTGGCTGCTCGGCCACGTCGCCGGCAGCGAGGATCACTTGATCCTGGGATTCTGCCGAGGCGAGTCGCTCCTGCCCGAGGGGTACGGCAGGCTGTTCGCCATCGGGTCGACGCTCCTCGAGGACCCGTCGGGCTACCCCGCGGGCGAGGAGGTTCTGGACCACATGGCCCGGGTGCACGAGGCGGCGCTTGACTATGTCCGCGCGGCGAGCGAGGCCGAGCTCGACCAGCCGCCTGTCAGTTTCGACCGGCTCGACGGCCGGGCGCGTGAGCTCTTCGCGACGCGCGGCCGGTGCGTGTGGTTCCACGCGCATCACGAGGCGATGCACGCGGGGCAGATGGGCTACATCCGCCGCCTCCTGGGCAAGCCGCCGCGCATCTGACGCGCCACCGGGGTGGCATGGCCACACCGAAGGGGTGGCCATGATCCTTGCCCTCCTGTGCGGGCGGACACAAGGCCCGCCCGTACAGCGGCGAACAGAAAGGGAAACCGTTCATGCAACTCAACAAGTACACCATCCGGGCCCAGGAATCCCTGGCCGCGGCGCACCAGTTGGCCGCGTCGAGGAACCATCCCGAGGTGACGCCGCTGCATCTGCTGGCGGCGCTGCTGGGCGACGAGGCGGGCATCGTGCGCCCCCTGCTGGAGAAGGCCGGCGGGAACGTCGAGCAGATCCGGCGGCTGACCGAGGCCGAGCTGGGCCGCCAGCCCGAGCAGTCCGGCGACGTGACGCTCGGCCCGGCGATGGCCGCCGTCCTCAGCCGGGCGCAGAAGGAGGCCGACGCCCTCAAGGACGAGTACGTCTCGACCGAGCACCTGCTGCTGGCCCTGGTGGAGAGCCGGTCGCCCGCGGCCGAGGTGCTCCGGCTGGGCGCCGTGGACCGCGACCGGGTGTTGAAGGCCCTCCGGGAGGTGCGCGGCGGGCAGCGCGCGGGCGACCCCGCGGCCGAGGACAAGTACCAGGCGCTGGAGCGCTACGGCCGCGACCTGGTGGAGCTGGCGCGGCGCGGCAAGCTCGACCCGGTCATCGGCCGCGACGAGGAAGTGCGGCAGGTCATCCAGGTGCTGTCGCGCCGGACGAAGAACAACCCCGTGCTGATCGGCGAGCCGGGCGTCGGCAAGACGGCCATCGTCGAGGGGCTGGCCCAGCGTATCGTCGCGGGCGACGTGCCCTCGGGGCTCAAGGACAAGCGCGTCGTGGCGCTCGACATGGGAGCGCTCATCGCCGGGGCGAAGTTCCGCGGCGAGTTCGAGGACCGCCTCAAGGCCGTCATCCGCGAGGTCACCGAGAGCGAGGGCCGTGTGATCCTCTTCATCGACGAGATGCACACCCTGGTCGGCGCCGGCGCGGCCGAGGGGGCCGTCGACGCGTCGAACCTCCTCAAGCCCGCGCTGGCGCGCGGCGAGCTGAAGTGCGTCGGGGCGACCACGCTGGATGAGTATCGCGAGCACGTCGAGAAGGACGCCGCGCTCGAGCGACGCTTCCAGCCCGTCTACGTCGGCGAGCCGAGCGTCGAGGACACCATCGCGATCCTGCGCGGCCTCAAGGAGCGCTACGAGGCCTTTCACCGCGTGCGGATCACCGACAGCGCCATCGTGGCCGCGGCCACGCTGAGCCACCGCTACATCAGCGACCGGTTCCTGCCGGACAAGGCGATCGACCTGATGGACGAGGCCGCCAGCCGCCTGCGGATCGAAAACGACAGCATGCCGGCCGAGCTCGACGCCCTCAAGCGGCAGACCATGCAACTGGAGATGGAGCGCGAGGCCCTCCGCAAGGAGACCGACCCGGCAAGCCGCAAACGCCTCGCCGACATCGAGAAGCGCGTGGCCGACCTCCGCGAACAGCAGGGCGCGCTCAGCGCGCGATGGGACGAGGAGAAGTCGCAGCACCAGGCCGTCGGGGCGCTGCTGGAACGGATCGAGCAGTCGCGGACGCAGGTGGAGCAGGCCCAGCGCGAAGGCCGGCTGGAGGATGCCGCGCGGCTGGCCTACGGCGACATCCCCGAACTCCAGAAGCAGCTCGCGGCCGCCGAGCAGCGGCTCGAAGCGATGCGGGAATCCGGCTCGATGCTCCGCGAGCAGGTCGAGGCCGAGGACATCGCCCAAGGCGTCGCACGGTGGACGGGCATCCCCGTCTCGCGGATGCTCGAAGGCGAGCGCGAGAAGCTGCTCAAGATGGAGGATCGCCTGCACAGCCGCGTGATCGGACAGGACGAGGCCGTCGAGGCCGTCGCCAACGCCGTCCGGCGGAGCCGCGCAGGGCTCCAGGACCCGCGGCGGCCGACCGGCTCGTTCCTCTTCATGGGCCCCACGGGCGTCGGCAAGACGGAGCTCTCGAAGGCCCTGGCCGAGTTCCTCTTCGACAACGAGGACGCCATGGTCCGGCTCGACATGAGCGAGTACATGGAGCGCCACAGCGTGTCGCGGCTGATCGGCGCCCCGCCGGGCTACGTCGGCTACGAGGAAGGCGGCCGCCTGACCGAGGCGGTGCGCCGCCGGCCGTACTCGGTGCTCCTCTTGGACGAAATCGAGAAGGCCCACCCCGACGTGTTCAACATTCTCCTCCAGGTCCTCGATGAAGGCCGGCTCACCGACGGCCACGGCCGCACCGTCGACTTCCGCAACACCGTCGTCATCATGACCAGCAACATCGGAAGCCAGGTCATCCAGCAGATGGCCGACGAGGACGCCCCGACATGGGAAATCGAGGCCAAGGTCAAGGACCTGCTGCGCGAAAGCCTGCGGCCGGAGTTCCTCAACCGCATCGACGAGACCATCGTCTTCCACGGCCTGTCGCGCGAGCAGCTCATGCAGATCGTCGACCTCCAGGTCGATCAGCTCGCCGAGCGGCTGCGCGGGCAGGACTACCGGCTTGAGACGACCGACGCCGCGCGGCGGCTCATCGGCGAGTTCGGGTTCGATCCCTCGTACGGCGCGCGGCCGCTGAAGCGGGCCATCCAGCAACTGGTGGAGAATCCCCTGGCCCAGAAGATTCTCGCCGGCGAGTTCGCGCCCGGCTCGACCATCCGCGTGGACTCCGACGGCGAATCGCTCACCTTCGCCGCCGCGTGACCCACCCGCCCCTGCCGCGGACGGGGCTGGCTTGTCCCCGCTCGCGTAGGGGCACGGCCTGCCTGTCCCGAGCGCAGCCGAGGGGCCGTGCCCGGCCGTTGTCGTTGTTCGTCAGCCAGCGCTGTTTCCAGGAAGTCAGGTAGGTCGGGTCAACAGACCCGACGAGTTCAACGCGCGGCGGGTGTCGGGTGTGTTGACCCGACCTACGCGCTGTCGGCAGCCAACATGGCCACGCAAGCGTGGCCATGCCACCCCTGTTGCGGGAGTCACGGCAAGTCAAGCAGCCCGGCCCGCGTCACGGCGCGGCCGGCGCGGGGGTGAGGCGGATTTCGTCGAGGTTCATTCCGCCGCCGCCGAGGCTGGTCATCCGCAGAAGGTTGCGGCCCGCGTTGAGGCCCACCCGCGCGGGCAGCCGGGCCTCGCGCCAGGCGCTCCAGTCGCCCGTGGGCTCCAGCGTGACCGACTCCATGCCTTCGACGACGCGGCCGTTGACCTGGACCTCGCGCGGCGAGCGTTCGCGGGTGGCGTAGCGTAGCGCGAGCCGGAAGTCACCGGCCCGGGGCGCCTCGACGGCCCACTCGAGCCAGTGGCCCGCATCGTTCCACAGGTAGAGCGACCCGTGGCGAGACCGCCGGACCTCGCGGACCTTGCCACCCTCCTGCTGCGTGTAATCGACGGCGCCGATGAGGATGTCCTTGCCGCCGGGACCGGCCAGGCGGATGGCGCTCAGGTTGAGCGCCGTACCCGCCGTGTTGGTCAGTCGCAGGACGTTGCGGCCCCTGGTGAGTTCGACGGGCGCCGGCAGGCGGGCCTCGGCCCAGTAGCGCCAGTCGCCCGTGGGCTCCAGGGGGAACGCGTCGAGCCCGTCGGGCACCCGGCCGTTGACGCGCAGCTCGCGCGACGTCGGCTTGAGCGCCGCGTACCACAGGAAGACGTCGTACGGTCCGGCCTCGGGTGCGTCGACGGTCCACTCGAACGCGTGGCCTGCCTTGTCCCACATGAAGAAGTAGCCGAGGTCGTCGGAGACGGTCTTCTGGACCTCTCCGCCGCCCTGGCCGGTGAAGCGCAGCGGGTCGATCGCGACGTCGGGCGTGCCGGGCTCGGCGCCGGCGAGCCGCATGCCCTGGAGGCAGAGGCTCGTGTCGTCGAGGCAGGTCAGGCGGATGAGATTGCGGCCGGCCTTCAGGCGGAACGTCTCGGGCAGGCGCTTCTCGGCCCAGGCAGTCCATCCGCCGGTGCGCTGGAGCGTGAACGCCTCGAGTCCCTTGGCCGGCTCGCCGTTGACGCGGAGTTCGCGCCGCGCCGCGAAGCGCGAACCGTAGCGCACGGCCAAGCGGTAGTCGGCGGCGCGCGGCACGTCGACGGTCCATTCGAGCCAGTGGCCCGGGGTGTACCAGAGGTGGACGTACGCGGGGGTGACCTGGCTGCCCTTCTGTCGGATGGCGACCTGTCCGCCGCCCTGGCCGACGAAGCTGATGGCCGGGACGACGATCGACCCGTCGTCGGCCGCCAGGGCGGCGGTGTCGCGGACAAGCACCTCGGCGCGCTGACCGGGCCGGGGAGGTCCCACTTGTTGAGGCTGCGGGCCTGGAGGCGGTTTGGCCCGGCGTGAAGGGGCCAGGTGACCGACGCGCCGGAGTCGGTCCAGTCGCCGTCGTCGATGCGGACCTGGAAGGTCTTGAAGTTGGGCGTGAGCGTCCGGAGGGTCGCCCTGAGGTCCTTGCCGTCCGGCGACAGGGTCAGCGCCGCCTGGTTCACGGGGAAGTGGGCGTCCACCTCGGGATTGTCGACCACGTCGCGGCCCGAGGGGCGGCGGCCCCCCGAGTGCTCGTCGAAGACGATGAAGGCCTTGCCGTACTGCGGCCGCGCGTCGAGGAAGTTCGTGTTCGGGATGTAGGTGATGACGTTGTAGTTGAAGCGCTGCCCTGTGGAGCGCTTGCCGGTTCCGGGATTGACGAAGACCAGGCTCTTGCCGCCGTCGGCGTACCACTCGCGGCGGATCTCGTAGGTGCTCAGGGGCACGCCGTCCTTCTCGACGTAGAGGTTCGGCGTCGGGTCGAAGAAGACCCAGCGGCCGTGCTGGTTGGACCACATCTCGGTCCACGAGTGGTTCGACTTGCCGCACGGCCGGCAGACCCAGCCGACGCTGGCCGCCGCCGAGACCAGCGTGGCGGCGTACTGCACGCAGAAGAACTTCTGTTCCTTCTTCGCAAGGCTCAGGATCTCCAGGGCGTTGCGCATGCCACCCTTGCTCTGCGGATCGCCGAACTGCCACTGCTCGTGGACCCAGGTCATCAGGAGGCACTGCTTCTCGAACTCGTCGCGGCCGGGCGCGATCACCTCGTCGAGGCCGTACTCGGTGCGCAGCTCGCGGAGCTTCGGGTTCTCCCAGGCGTCCCAGGTGTAGCGCCGGCTGTACGTGCTGTCGACGCACGGTAGGCTGTCGAGCTTCGTGACGGCCACCTCGCGGTGGCTGAGGTGGACGGTGTCGCCCGCGGCCAGGGCCGCCGCGCTGCCGGACGACTCGGCCTCGTCCGCCGCAAGCGCGGCGCTCGCACACAGGACTACCGCGAAGACGGCAGCCAGCCTCGCCGCTCGTTCGAGACCGTTCATGACGTGGCCTCCCTTGCTCTCGCCAACTACTGCTACTGGGCTGCCCATGATGCCACCTGTATCCGCGTCGCCGGGAACTGTGCATCGGCCGATGAGCCAGCCCCGAACGGGGCGACAGTGAGTAGCCGGGGGCGCTGGCCTCCGAAGCCTTGGCGAAGGAGGCCGAGCCCCCGGTACACTCCCCGCTCCAACCGGAGCCCCGACGGGGCGACAGTGCCGCTCCAACGGTAGCCACTGCCGCCCCGTTGGGGCTTGCAGGATTTGGAGGCCTGCCGCGCCCGGCGGCTCACGCCGCCGGCTATTGACTGTCGGCCCTTCGGGCCTCGCACCGGTGGCCAGCGAGAGGTCTCCAAACCAATCGGCAACCAGCATCGCTCACGCACGATCCGAGTGAGCATTCCCCGTGCCGAACCCAATGAACAGGCACGCCGCCCCGGCCTACTCTTGCTGCCTCGCCTGCAGCGCGGTCAGTTCCCGTCCTTGCCCAGGGCCTTGGCGACCTGGCCGGCGAGGCCGTAGAGTTCGAGCGTGCGCTTCTGCCAGCCGCTCTGGACGAACCACTCGTTGGCTGCGGGGTGCATCTTGTATCGCCAGCTCTTTCCGTCGGCCTCGCCGATGATGCCGCCGGAGCCTTTCCACATGCAGCGCACGCGTTCGTCGAGCATCTTCTGGCACCGGTCGGCGAGGTCGTCGCCGAGCTTGGCCCGGAGGGCGTCGTCGGTCAGGGCGTCTTCGATGGCGATGCGGGCCTCGCATTCCTGGACGCCGTCGCGGAACGCCTCGAAGCGCGCGGTGGCCACCGGCCCGTCGGGCCCGGGCGCCAGCAGGCAACTGCTGATGTCGAGGCTCCGCCAATGGCTCTGCGGACACAGGCCGGTCACCGTGCCGCGCCGCCGGCCCTTCTTGTCCTTGACCGCCCACCAGAGGTCGCCGCCGATCTTGCCCACGCCGCGCTGCTCCCCCGTGATGTTGAACTCCGCGGCGTGCCGGATCGGCGTGAGCGGCCAGGCGTTGAACCAGTGGAACCGGTGGAACTCGGCCACGAGCTGCGGCTTCTTCCAGCCGTAGGAGCGGCCCTTGTCAGGCTCGGAGTTGAAGCGCACGTGCCAGACGTTGGTCGAGTAGCCGACCGGGGCGCCGCTGTTGCGGAGCTTGGTGTCATAGGCGGCGTGGCTGTGGGAGACCCACGGCAGGCCGCCGGAGACCTCGTGCCAGAAGGCCGCCTCTTCCTTGCTCGGCTGGGCGTCGGACGACATGCCGAGCATCATCGCGCCGGCGATTCCGCGCTTCTCCATCCGGCGGCGAATCTCGTCCATGAGCGGCTGCCAGAGCTTCCGGCTCTCTTCGGCGGCGTACGGCGGAAGGTAAATGGTGTTGACCTTCTTCGTCTCGGTGTCGAGCATCGACACGGCGGGCCCCAGGCCGTGCTTGGCCTGGAGCTCCCGCCACAGGTCGCCCCGCTTCTTGAGATTCACGAAGTAGCCGCCCTCACGCTGCTTCTCCGAGAGCTTGTTGAACCACTCGTCGTTCCAGGTCTTGTCCGCCGGGTCCTGGTAGATTTCCCAGACGTTGAAGACGACCAGCTTGGGCTTGCCCATCTGCTCGATCGCCGTGTCGAGGTACTTGTCCATCGGCGTGAAGTCGTAGTCGAACCGGTCCTCGGTCTTCTGGATCCAGCGGACCATCGATTCGGTGTTGCCCAGGTTGGTGTAGCAGATGAGCGGGACGTAGAGGATGCGGCTGCCGCTGGCGCCGATGTGGCGCATCGACCGGGCGATGAGGTCGAAGTGCTTCTCGGACCACGGCTCCAGGCCGTACTCGACCGCCAACGTGTCGGGCGACTGGATCAGCTCGACCCAGGTGCGCCACTGCTGCGTCTCGGGCAGGAGATAGTCGGCGACGGTCATCTCCACGGGAACGGTCAGTGCCGCCTGGCCCTTTGCGGCAATCGTGAGCCGGCCCCGGTAATCGCCCGGCGCGGCGTCGCGGGGCGCCGTGACCGTCATCCACACCGGGACCATGGCGACGCCCTTCTCGGCGGGGACCGCCTCGGGCGGCGATTCGAGCAGGACGTCGAATCCAGGCGGCGTGTAGCGGCCGTCGGCCATGCCGCCGTCCCACGGCACGGCGTAGCGAAGCCGGACCGCCGAGGCGGGGATGACAGCCTTGCCGGCCGACAGGTCGCTGGCCGTGACCTTGAGTTGCTCAATTGGCGCGGCCGCGCCGACGACGACCTTGCCCGAGAACATGCCGCCGCGCGCCGCGGCGATCGTCACCGCGCCGACAGGGTCCGCAGCGCCCTTGAAGTCGCCGCGGTCGTCCAGGGTCAGCACGTCGCTGTTCCAGGCCCGCAGGGCCGCGGCCTCGGCCTCCTGGGCAACGGCAACGCCACCCGCGCCGTGCCACACGAGCACAGCCGCGACGACAGTCCAGTGCACGATTCTCATTCGGTGTCTCTTTCCTTCCAGTCGGGCGGCGCCGTCAACAGGTCCTCGGGCACGCGGGGCAGGTCGCGCCGGCCGTCGCCGTCGAAGTCGCACTTCATCCAGGCGCGCATGTCGATCGACGAACCGACGTTCTGGCCCTTGTCGCCCATGCCGCGGGCCGGCGAGTCGTCGGCCAGGGTGCAGTCCCACGTGAAGTCCGCCTTGTCCTCCCAGTTGACGATCACGTCCCACGGGTGATGGTGGCGTTTCTCGAGCGGCGGCTCGAACGCCACGTAGTCGGCCGCCACCTCGGTCACCTTGCGGACCTTGCCGTCGAAGTTGCACTCGACGTGGTCGCCGGGCACGAAGCGGTCCGTGAGCGGCCTGCCGATGAGGTACAGCTTGCCGGGGGTGGACTTGGCGGCCGCCTCCTTGTCGCCCCAGACGTCGATGTAGTAAACGGCCAGGCCCACGCCCAAGAGCGTCGGCGCGCTGCGGAACCGCGGATCGGCGAACTTCGAGTGCTGGTCCTCGCCCTCCGGCACGTGGTAGACCACGTCGCGGCCCTCGGGTTTCCAGTACAGGTTGTAGTCGCTCTTGCACGGGTCGGCCCCGGCCTTCTCCAGGAGCTTGCTGTCGCCGCCCGCGAGGATGATGTTGTTGCGGAACACCGTGCCATGCCCCGAGTACGTGACGGCCTTGAAGCCGGTGTACGCGATCGTGTTGCCCTCGACCGTCCAGTTGTGGGTGTTCCGGTGTCCGAGCAGAAGGCCGCTGTGATGCGTGCCGATCATCATGTTGTTGCGGAACACCCCGCCGTCGGCCTGTTCCATCATGAAGCCCTGGCCGCTGTTGAAGAGGAGGTTCCCCTCGACCGTCAGGTGGGTCACCGTGCGGTAGATCTGGAGCGCGTCGGGGTGGTGAGCATACCAGTGGTTGTGGATGAAGTTGCGCCGCACCGCGCAGCCGTCGGAGCCGTGCGTCACCACCAGGCCGTCGGCGTAGTTGTCGAAGATCTCGCACTCCTCGACGGTGCATCGCGTGCAGCCGTTGAGGCTGACGCCGTTGCCCTTGTTGCGGCCCTGGACGCAGCGGCGCACCACGCAGTCGCTGTGCCCCATGAGCCGGATGGGCGCGCCGAGAACGACGCACTCGCTGATCTCGATGTGGTGGCCGCCTTTGTCCGTGGAGCCGATGCCGCGCCCGCCGGAAACCTCGAAGCCGCGAATCCGCAGGTGGCCCGCCCCGGCGGCCCAGGTGATGCCGTGCCGGCCATCCCCGGAGCCGCCGATGACCACGCGCTCGCCCGGCGCGGCCTGGAGCGTGATGGGCTTGCCCTCGGCGCCGCTCGCGGCGATCTTGACCAGCTCGGGGTACGTGCCGGCCCTGACGGTGATGACGTCTCCGGGTGCGGCCTTGGCCACGGCGGCCGAGATGGTCGCGAGCGGCATGTCGACCGTCCCCGCGTTCTCGTCGCCGGCCGTGCGGGCCCGCTGGTCGACGATGGTGCCTTCGAGCAGAACCGGCGCCCCGCAACCGGCCAGGCCCGCGGCCATGCAGGCACCGCCCACGAGAACCGTCATCAGCGTCAAGCGTTTCATGGTCTTCCTCCTCATCTCAACCCCGGAGCGGGAACCGACGCAACGTGCCCACGGTCGCGCGCCGGTCATTCGTCCCACGTTCGTACGGCGTGCTTCAGGACGTCGACGACCGGCGGAACGTCGCGCGTGCCGTTGCCGTCGAAGTCACCCCGCAGGTACGCCTGGATGTCGATCTTGGAGCCGACGTCCTTGCCGCCCTCGCCCATGCCGCGGCCGGGCGAGTCCTCGGCCAGCCGCAGGTCGAGCGCGAAGTCCTCGTTCGCCCGCCAGTTGCCCACCACGTCCCATCCGTAGGGGTGCACGAACTCCAGCGGCGGATCGAAGACGATGTACCCGGCGCCGACCTCGGTCACCTTGCGTGCGCGGCCGTCCCAGTTCAGCTCCACGTGGTCGCCGACGGCGAAGTCGCCCGGGGACATCGCCAGATGGAGCTTCGCGGGGGTGCACTCGGAGAACTTCTTGTCGTTGATCTTGTAGACGGCCTCGGGCGCGTTGCGGAACTTCGGCCGCGCCACCTTCGAGTGGGCGTCGTTGGTCTCGGCGAACTTGCCGCCTCCCACTTTCCTGCCGAACGGGCGCGGCTCGGCCGGGCCCTTGTAGTCGATGTAGAGATTCCAGTCGCGCCGCCAGTGGCCGTCCTTCTGCGTCCAGCCGCCCGGCTCCATCACGTTGTTGACCACCATGAACGTGTCGAGGATGGTCACGTTGTTGATGCCGTTGTAGGCCAGGGTGTTGTTCATGACGGCCACCTTGGCGTTGGCCGCGAAGTAGACGTCGCCCTTGCGATAATCGCGCGGGGTGAAGTTCAGCGTGCCGCCTCGCGTGCCGACGAACATGTTCCCCGTGAGCTCTATCCCGTGCGTGGTGGAGCACTGCCAGCCCTGGCCGACGTTGAGAAAGAGGTTGTCGCTCACGAGCAGGTTGTCGACGTTGCGGAACGTCTGGAAGCCGTCCGGGTGCGACATCGACCACTGGTCGTAGACGCAGTTGCGCACCGCGCGGTTGTCCCTGGAGTACCAGCCGAACACGATGGCGTCGACGCCGTTGGAGAAGACCAGGTTTTCCTCGACCGAGCATTGCCTGACGTAGGCCAGGCTGACGCCGTTGCTGCCGTTGCACGCGACGATGGAGTGGCGGACCTTCAGGCGATCCTGGAATCCCGCCTCGACGCCCTTGCCGAGGCAGTGCCGGACGATGCAGCGGTCGAGCAGGACGTCGTGGCCGCGATTCTTGTCATCGCCCCACCCTCCGATGCCGGCATCGAGACCCTGGGCGATCTCCAGCCCCTCGATGACCAGGTGCCCGGCGCCGTCGGCCCAACTGACCAGCCGCCGCCTGCCGCGGCAACCGGCCTCGATGAGCAACGCGTTCGGGTCGGCGTCGCCGAGAGGCCACACGTACAGGCGGTGCGGCGCGACCGACGTGTCGATGGCCCACTCGCCCGGCTGCGTGATGATCGACACGAGGTTCTTGACGTAGTACTCGTCCTTACCGGCCTCGACGGCCACGCGGCGCGGCTTGTCCACCAGAAGCTCGTGCTTCTCGGGATCGTATCCCGTGATGGTGCCGCTGTCGTAGTTGGTGGTGCTGGCGTCGCGGACGGTCAGCATGCCGCCCTCCCAGAACCCGGCGGGCTGCGTCAGGTGCGCCGCGTCCACCAGGCGGGTCTCGTCGCCGCCCTGGGCGGGAAGCTTGGTCTTCGAGACCTTCGGGAACCGCGACAAAGGCAACGGCCGCCCGTCCTGGAACACCGCCCGGGTCTTCCACCCGATCTCGGCCACGCGGAGCTTCTCCCAGTTCGGGTTGCCTCGCGCCTCCTCCCGGGTGACCTTGCGCCAGCCGGTGACGGGGTCGGTGCCGCTGACGACGACGCGCTCTCCGGGCGCGGCCCGCAGCGTGATGGGCTTGCCGGCCTCGCCGGACGCCGGGATGTGAATCTCCTCGCGGTAGACGCCCGCCTTGACGGTCACCGTGTCGCCGGCCACGGCGGCGCTGACGGCCTTCGAGATGGTCTTGAAGGGCGCCTCGGCCGTGCCGGGCCCCGCGTCGTCGGCCTTCGCGTGGTTCTGGTCCACGACGATCTCACCGGCGCGGGCAAGGTCCGCACCCGCCAGGATCACGGCGGCGCCCGCCGCCAACACCGCCCACACGAACAAGAGCCTCGTCCGCATCATGGGATCCCCCTTGAGTTGAAAGCGCAGCCAACCGGCCGTGAGGGGCCGTCGCCTGCGGCGGCCCGGTATCATAAACCGCGGGGGAGCCCGCCCGTTACGAGCATTCCCCGGCCGTTGTCGCAGGGGCACGGCCCGTACGTGTTTGGCGTGGGCGCCACGCACCCGTAGTACGTGTTTAGCGTGGACCGTCTGAATCCCCATTCCGGGGGTGCCATGGCCACGCTTGTTGAGGCGCAGCCGAGACCCGTATGGGCGTGGCCATGCTGGCCATCGAGAGGCTCACATGCTCACGCAAGCGTGAGCATGGCACCCACGCTAGACACGTACTACGGCCGCGGCCCGGCGCCGGGCGCGGCTCAGACCGCCAGACCCATCAGGACGAGCGCCACCACGCCGGCGGCGATCCCGCACCAGCCCCAGCGGCCCGGGCGCTCCCTGAGCAGCAACACCGACAGCACCACGACCGTCACGCTAGACCCGCCCATGGCCGCCGGGTAGAGCACATAGCCGGGAACGCCCGCCCCGAGCGATGCCAGCAGCAACATGCCGCCGGCGAAGCTGCACAGCCCCGCCACGGGCCCGATCGTCAGACTCGCGCGCCGCGACCCCGGCCGGCGGACCAGCAGCGACAGCACGAAGGTCCCCGCCGCCAGGACCGTGCCACTGGCCAGGAGGAAGCCCAGCCGGTGCGCGAGCGAGCCGTCGCCCTGGAAGTGCGCCGCCAAGCTGTAGCAGTAGGCGCACCCCGCGTTCAGGACGAACGAGACGGCCATCAGCGCCGCCCAGCCCTTGCGGGTTCTGGCGACCCGGTGGCCGCGCGGCCGGGCCATCGTGTCGAGCCCGATCAGGGCCACCGCCAGGGCGGCCGTCACCAGGCCCGCGACGCCCGCGGGCGTCGGCCGCTCACCCGGGTAGACCAGCACCATCGCCGACGCCAGGGCGAACGACAGCTGCAGCACCGTCCACGTCAGCGACAGGTCGCCCCGGGCCACCGCCGCCATGAAGATGGGTATCAGGATCGCCTGGACCAGCCCCAGTCCGCACCCCAGCAGCAGCGCCGCCGTGCCGGCCTGCCGCAGGTCGATGCCGCGCGCAGCCGCATAGAGGAGGGCGCACCCGGCAATCGTCAGGCCCATCACCGAGGCCATGACGAGCCGTTTGGCCTTCCGCGCGTCGGCCCAGCGATAGGCGAACGCCAGCACCACGAACGAGGCCAGCGCCGAGGCCATGTAGGCGTATCCCATGACGGCTCCATTCTCCTGCGACCGCGCGGACCGGCACGGGCCGGTTTCGGTCCCACAGTGTAGCGAAACGCCCGGCGGCCGCCATGAGGAACTCCGCGCGCCCGGCTACGGGGGTGCAGCACAAGAGAGTGGCACGGCGACCCCTCCCCCTGAAGGGGGAGGTGCCCCGGCTTCAGTCCCGGTCGCGTTCATCGCGACGCGGG
>Ga0272441_10007247_pt1 | contig 18116 bp, 15 predicted proteins | sample SSMProp6N_FD_193582 | JGI IMG/M metagenome (GOLD analysis project Ga0272441, IMG submission 193582) | Marine sediment archaeal communities from Little Sippewissett salt marsh, Falmouth, MA, United States - SSM-Prop-6N | ecosystem: Environmental > Aquatic > Marine > Wetlands > Sediment ... | reverse complement strand
TGGATCTGAGTTCTGTCGCTGTTGGAATAAATTCCATTCGCAGACTGCACGGACAAAGTCCGTATACGCTGCATAATGTCATTGAGCTGCTGAAATGAACCTTCCGCAACCTGGATAAACGAAAGCCCGTTCTGGGAGTTCCGTTCAGCCTGGATCAGTCCGCTTATCTGTGTCCGCATCTTTTCAGACACGGCAAGCCCGGAAGCATCATCCCCTGCCCGGTTGATCATCTCTCCCGAGGCAAGTTTCTCAATTGACCTGTCAAGCCGTTTTGCAACGGTCTGCATCTGCCTGTTCGCAAATATGGCACTCATGTTGTGATTGATTCTCATAAAGTCCCTCCCTTGTTTGTGTCAGGACCGCAATACTTTCTGTTTCTGCGGTCCCGGTTTTCAGTCCGGACTTCATGTCCGGACAGGAACCACCGCAGGCAGTTCTAAGGTTTTCTCCTTATACGTATGCTGTCCGGACTGCCCATAATCCTGACAACACCGGCTATGGAATTATGTTCCGACAGCCGATGATGCCCTCCCGGCATCACAAGCTGCCGGAACAGCCGGTGGTCGGGCAGCCAGGTCACAGGGGTGACATGAGAATCTGGTCAAATTTTCAAAGAACATGATTGTGCTTACTGCAGAAATCCCAAAGACAATTTTCATTTAGAAAGAGCCAAGCAATCTCAATACTGACTGAGATTGAATGTTGGCCTGAGCCAGCATGGCTGTGCCGGTCTGAACAAGTACCTGGTGTTTCGTGAAATCAACCATCTCTTCAGCCATATCAGCGTCACGGATCCTTGACTCTGCCGCCTGGATGTTCTCATAGGCGGTCATGAGCCCCTTGGCTGTTGTTTCCAGCCTGTTGTAGTAGGCTCCAAGATCTGCTCTCTGCTTTGAAAGAATCTGGAGAGCGTTATCCATGACCCCGATACTGCTGTTCGCTCCGCCAGGAGAAGACAGTGATACAATAACCTTGCCTGTCGCATCCTTCATTTTGAATGCCATGGCTGTCATGGTACCGATATACACCCTTTCTCTCTGGTTCTGGTTGGCGCCCAGATGAAACCACATACTTGCTTTAGGATTTACCCGTGAAAACTCACCGGTAAGAACTTTAAACCGGTTAAACTCGGCCTGTGAGGCGATTCGGTCGACTTCATCAACCAGAGCGGATACTTCAACCTGAATCAGCTGTCTATCCTTTGCGGAATAGATACCGTTAGCGGACTGAATAGCAAGGACCCTGATCCTCTGGATAATGCCTGCAGACTGGTTGAGGTAACCTTCAGCTGTCTGTACAAAAGACATGCCGTCCTCGGTATTCCTCTCAGCCTGTCGCAGCCCCATGATCTGGGTTCTCATTTTTTCAGAAACCGCAAGTCCGGAAGCATCATCCCCGGCCTTGTTGATTCTTTCACCTGAGGAGAGTTTCTGCATACTCTTGTCCACTCCCCAGTGTGAGAACTTCAAAGTCCTGTTGGCGTTAATCGCGCTCATGTTGTGATTAATAATCATTTTACACTCCTTTGTATGTTTTTCTGGCTTCCCTGCCAGTCCGACCCCCAGGGCAGCGGGGATCAATACTGATGTAGGCTCGGCAGTCCTGAGCCTTTGCAACAGCGGGTTTTACGGTTCTGTTCCAGGCTTGTAAATGGGCCAGTACAAGACCGGAACACCGTAACGGGTAGCAAACCCGTTGGGATCTGCAGTTTTCAAAGATCTCTGTCAGTAAGCATGGGATTACTCCCTGCTCGTATTTTCGTCGCCTATGGCCGCGACATTTAGGTCTAAAATTTCCGTTTATTGGCTATAATACTCAAATATTTGATAATATGTTAATTTTTCAAAGTATTATTACTGATTTGCAGTTTTTTGCCATTTTTTCATAAAAAAGCCGCTTTTTTCCCATTTTTTTCTTTTAGCAGGGAAAATTACACCCGGTCTCCTGGCAAAAGCAGCATTTAACAGAACTACAGTGTACACTTAATAATATTTGAATATTATTTGACAGCTTAAAAATAATCTGTTTGTGTGGTGAAAATTTCAACGGCAGTTGATACATATGCTCTGGATTTACATACCTGTTGTTCCTGAAATAACCAGGTATTAAAATACACAAAATATACTGTTTTTACCCAGAAACAGATTTATCCCGGGAGCGGAACATGAAAAGATTTATCGTTTTCACAATTACACTATTATTCATCACCGGCGTCTCGCCGGCAATCTATTCGGCCTTTGCGGACACACACGGCCCGGACGTTAAAATTGAAACGGGCTCAACTGTTGATAAAACCGCGCACGAGCAGGAACACCATAAAGTGGAACATGACAAGGGAGAACATCACGGGGCACCCCATGTTGACGGGAAAAACCTCAACCTGTTATGGGCGATCCCCTTTATCGGGATACTCCTGTCCATTGCCCTTTTCCCCCTTGTAATGCCGCACTTCTGGCACAGCCACTACGGCAAGGTTTCACTATTCTGGGGGTCGCTCTTTTTTGTTGCCTTTTCAGTGGCATTCAGCTTCAGTACCAGTATCTTTTACCTGATTGAGGTGTACCTTCTCGAATTTATTTCATTTATCACACTTCTCCTGGTCCTGTTCACTGTTGCGGGCGGCATCCGCCTGAAGGGACAGCTTATAGGCACACCCCGGCTAAATACACTGCTCATTCTTATCGGCACCGCGCTTGCAAGCTGGATGGGTACAACCGGAGCGGCAATGCTCATGATACGGCCGCTTCTCAGGGCAAATGAATGGAGGAAATACAAGACACACACAGTGGTATTTTTTATTTTCCTGGTGGCAAATATCGGCGGTTCACTCACACCCCTGGGCGACCCTCCCCTGTTTCTCGGTTTTCTCAAGGGGGTTGATTTTTTCTGGACCACAAAACATATGCTGACGCCAATGCTGTTTGCTGTGGCTGTCCTTACTGTGGTCTACCTGGCCCTTGACACATACTTCTACCGTAAAGAGCCCAACAGCCCGGAGATCGATCCTGACGCGGGCAAGCTCTCAATCGAAGGAAAGACAAATCTTATCCTTGTCCCATGTGTAGTGGGCGCGGTCCTTACTGCCAGCCTGGATCTTGGTCCTGCATTTACAATTCACCATGTGACCATGCCGCTGTCCCTGCTCATAGAGGTATCACTGTTCCTTCTTTTAACGGCCGTATCACTTGTGATAACACCAAAAGAGATCAGGACTGCCAATGAATTCACATGGGAGCCCATACGCGAGGTTGCCAAGCTGTTTGCGACGATTTTTATTACCATGCAGCCGCCGATCCTCATGCTCCGGGCAGGAGCGGAAGGTCCGCTGGGGGCGATTATCAGGGGAGTAGTTGACAGCAGCGGTAATTTTATAAATTCATCATTTTTCTGGGCAACAGGTGCCCTTTCGAGTTTTCTCGATAACGCCCCGACCTATGTGGTGTTTTTCAATACCGCGGGCGGCAATGCCGAGTCACTGATGGGTGACCACTGGCAGACACTGCTGGCCATAAGCACGGGCGCGGTCTTCATGGGCGCGAACACCTATATCGGCAACGCACCGAATTTCATGGTAAAATCAATAGCTGAAGAGGGTGGTATCCCCATGCCGAGCTTTTTCGGATACATGCTGAAATACTCAATACCCATATTGATACCTACATTCATACTGGTAACACTTGTATTCTTTTAAAAACAAAGTCAGGGGAATAATATGAAAACACAATTTTATGAAGTAGTATTTGAAGGTCACTATAAGGCGGTTTACGGTCTGCTTGAGGGCTACCTCATGGGCCTGGGCAGCGACCTGCCCTATTATTTCAGCGAAAAATCAGGGATCCGGTCAGAAACAATGACAGAAATTGTACTGGAATGGATAAGCCTCAGGGGAAAACTTCACCATGTAATAATGGAAAAGACTTTTTATGAAACATTCGCGGAAGCAGTGGCCGCGCGCAAGGACTCCAGGTTTGTTGACACAAAATTCATCAGGTCAGCACAGCTTATCAAGGATGCGACCTTCACCTTTGAAGCAGAGACCTACGGAAGAAAATACGGCACAGAGATCAAGTCCATACTGAATAACCTCCAGGAGGGACTCGAGCTCCATGATTATAATCCTGTTGAAAAAGATACTGATGACGGAAAGGGTATTGAACTCTACGCGCCGGAACATGATTACGTGTATAAGGCAACCGGAAGAATCTCAGGAGAACTGCCCGGGCTTATATCATTCAGGAAGGAGATGGATGATCATCCCCTTATCGAGGTTGAGTATATAGAACTGATTTTTTCATAAAACTGATTCTCACGCAGACATGCGTAATAGTATTGTATAAAAGAAAATGGGCCGCAACAGGATTGCGGCCCATTTTTTACACCCTTAAACACACCCCTGCCATTAAAATTATTGTGTGACATACACGGGAATTAACCGAAATATACAGTATGAGAAACCTGCCCGTGCGGAACCGGTCATATACTCTTTTTTTGCACGGACGTGCCGTGATAACTTAATAACAGGACTTCATAAATGAATGATAAATGGAAATATATCATAACCGGCCTTTTTACAGCAATACTGGCGGTCTTTATATATATGACCCTCAGAATCGACCGGCTTGAACAGGATCATATTCAGGGCCTGAAACACTCCACCAGTGATATTGTCCAGTTCTACTCCAGGGAGATGAAGAAAAGCAGTTCCGGTGCGGGCAGGAGCATGGATCCGGCAGAAATTGCCGGAAAAATAAGCTCAAGTTATCCGGATATCGCGCTCCTTCTTATATCTGACATGTCAGGCAGAATAAAAATTACAAGCAAGAATGACAAGTACATCAGGACCGCGAGCATGTACGATCAGATCCTTTCTGATTATACAGACGGCAAATATAAAACCGTGAGCAAATCCGGTTACCTTGTACGCTATTACGATGTAAAGAGACAGGACCGTCCGGACCAGTATAAATTTTATATATTCATCAGGAACGTAAAAAAAGACCGGCTATGTATTGTGTATCCATACAATCCCGGAAACGTGATGGTTACAAGGATAGGCCTGGAAATTTCTCTTATCCTGATACTTATCACGGTTATAACCACATTCCTTTACATCCTCTCCAGAAAGAAGGGCAAGCCAGTTGAATCCGCTGAAACAGGTGAACCGGGGGTTCCAAACGAAATCGATACCTCTCAGAGAACAATGGAACGGGAGGACAGGCAGTACCTTAAAAACTCAACAAATGTATCAGTTGAAACGCTGCAGGAATGCGTGTACGATCTGTTTAACAGGATCCATAATGAACACGCCCCGGAACTCCTGAGCCTGTACATACACGAGGGCGGTGAAATCTTACACAAAAAATATGATATGAAGGGCAGATCATTCATCTCGTATGATGCTGACACCTTTGATACCATATCCCTGGATAATCAGACAGGAAGAGAGATACTTAAGGGATCTGTGCTTGTACTGGAGAACAGCTCAAAAGTAATACTTCCCCTTTTGCAGGAGAGCCATCTTATCGGCGTTATTATCATGCTGAGAAAGGAGGGATTCACCGGCACAGAGGTTGACGGGATAAGGGAAAAAGCAGCCTCCCTGGCCGCCCCTGTCAATGATTTTCTGGCAATGAACAGGGTCATGACTGACCCGGGCACAGGCCTCTACAGCAAGGCATTCTTTACCATGAAATATAATGAATACCTGCATATGAAGGAGGATGGGCAAAGAGATTTCGCACTTGTGTTCCTGGATCCGGCGTGCATGCCCGGGCCTGACACGAAAAAGGAGTATGAAAACATCATACGTATTATAACCCCTGCAATCGCGGATATCTGTAAAAATGATGACCATATCTGCATTTATGATGACACAGTTGCGATACTCATGGCAGGCACAGGGAATGACAAGGCAGTTGAGAAGGCAGAAAAAATCCTTGAGACCCTGTCAAAGATCAGGGTAAGGATCAACAGTGAGCGCGTAATACAGGTCATACCCGGCATGGGACTGGCTGCGAGTGATTCAGTCACTGAATTGAGCACCCTGCTCAGGAGCGCGCAGAAAAACATGGAACTCGCCCGTGAAACAGGTCACGCCTCGCTCAAGGCATCAAGAATCAGGAAACAGACCCGGACCGATTTGACATAAAGTCCCCTCCCTGCAACAGGCACAGGTCAATCCCGGGGAAATCGGGAAAAAAATATCTCAAAAAAACTTGACAGCTGAGCGTATATTACCATATCAAGATATATTGATATAGTAATATACGATCAGGAAAATAAATATGAATATAATTGAAAGACTGAAAAAACCGGAACCCCTTGTAATTGACGGAGCAATGGGTACCCTTCTCTTCCGGGCTGTACCTGAACATCAGGGCCCGCTTGAACTTCTCAATATTGACAATGCTGATACTATTGAAAATATCCACCGCCTTTATATTGAAGCAGGCGCGGAAATAATCGAGACAAATACCTTTGGCGGAAGCAGGATCAAGCTTGAGGAATTCGGTTACGGGGAACGCTGCGAGGAAATTAACCGTGCAGGAGCGGAAGCGGCAAAAAGGGCTGCGCAGGGGGGAAAAGTCCATGTTGCCGGTAGCATCGGCCCCACAGGCCGCCTTATTGAACCTGTTGGCGAAACCCGGTCAGAGGAAATATACGATTCATTCAGACAGCAGGTACGGGGCCTTGTCAGGGGCGGCGTTGACCTTATTATAATTGAAACCATGAATGACGTGCAGGAGGCGCGCCTTGCCCTGCTGGCCGCCCGTGACGAATGCAGCCTCCCGGTTATATGCAGCATGACATTTGAAAAAAACGGCAGGACAATCAATGGTACTGACATGTTCACAGGCCTTGCGACCCTGTCCCAGACCGGCGCTGCAGTGGTCGGGGCAAATTGCAGCATGGGGCCGGATGGACTCTTTGAAATATACAGTGAATATATTGACCGCCTTAAAAATATCGGGACACCCCTGAGCGTATGGTCAAACGCGGGCATGCCTGAAGTCATTGACGGCAGGGCCGTTTATTCACTTTCACCGGATGAGTTCGCAAAAAAATCAGAAAAATTCATTGATCTTGGCATTTCGGTTATTGGAGGTTGTTGCGGCACAACGCCGGAACATATTTCCATGCTGGGGAAAGCTGTCCGGGAAAGAAATATCACTACAACCGGCGCAGGGAAAAAATATCATTTTCTCACAAGCAGGACTGGTTCTCTTGACCTGCAATCGCATCCGGCCCCCCTTCTTATTGGAGAAAGGCTCAATCCCACTGCGCGGAAGAAATTTTCCGCTGAATTAAAAGAAGGGAAGCAGGCCTTCCTGCGCGAAGAGTCGCAAAAACAGGTCCGGGAAGGCGCAGATATCCTGGATATAAATGTGGGCGTACCCGCAATTGACGAAGTCGCTGCAATGCGCCGGTCAGTACTCCTGCTTTCAGGGCTTGTTAATGCCCCGCTGATGATAGATTCCGATAACAGGGAGGTTATTGAACAGGCCCTTCTCGCCTATCCCGGCATCCCTGTGCTCAACTCAATAAACGGCAGGGAATCCAGCATGGAGAGCCTGATTCCACTGATAAAACGCTTCGGCTGCTTTGCTGTCGCACTCTGCCTGGATGAAACCGGCATTCACAGGCAGGCGGAAAAACGCATCAAGGTGGGAGACAGGCTTCTTTCCGCACTCGAGAAAGAGGGCATTGACCCGGACAGGATATTCATTGACCCACTCATCCTTGCTGAAAGCGCGGAACCCGGCAGCGCAATGGAGACCCTCAGGGTAATTGAGCACTACAGCAGAAAAGGTATAAAAACCAGCATAGGTCTGAGCAATATATCGTTCGGGCTTCCGCAGAGAAAATACATAAACAATATGTTCCTTACAATGGCGGTGGAGTCCGGACTTACAGCTGCAATAGTAAACCCGTCAGTGGCACAGATAGTTGACTCCCCGGGTATAGAGGAAAAGCTGGCAGGGGACTTCCTCACTGGAAGGGACCCGGGCGCGACAGCCTACATCAGTCACTTCAGTTCTGAAGCGGATACCGGGAAAGAAACAGCTCCGAAGGGCTCACCCGGGCAGGAACGCGAAGACGTCCTCTCAGGTATTTACAGGACAGTGGTGGAAGGCAACCCGGACCGGATTTCAGACCTGGTAACAGCAGCGTTAAATGACCATGCCCCGAATGAAATAATGGATAACGGGCTCATCAGGGGCCTCAACAGGGTCGGAGAGCTCTACAGCAGCGGTGAATATTTTCTACCCCAGATGATATCCTCCGCCAACACCATGAAAAAAGGCTTTGCTACACTTAAACCTGCGATCAGCAGCAGTTCATCGGAAAAAGCCGGCAGGGTCGTAATATGTACGGTCAAGGGGGATGTCCACGATATCGGCAAAAATATCGTTGCACTAATGCTGGAAAATCACGGATTTGAGGTTATCGATCTTGGCAAGGATGTGCCGAAAGAGAAGATACTCAGTACACTCAGGGAAACAGATCCGGACATACTGTGCCTCAGTTCACTCCTCACCACTACAATGAGGGAAATGGAAGGGATAAGCAGCACTATTAGAGATGAAGGACTGCGCGCAAAACTCCTCATAGGCGGAGCGGTTATAACTGAAGAATACGCTGGGAAAATCGGAGCTGCCTATGGTAAGGACGCAGTCGCGGGTGTTGCCATGGCAAAAAAGCTGCTCGGCACATAATTGGGGTGCCACTTAAGGCATTTTACACATGAAAATTTTCAGAGTTTTCATAAAATCTCCATTAGTTTAGAATTGACTAAACAACTAAATCTCTTGAACTATTAGACAAGAATGCTTATAAAATTTTTTTTATAATTTTGTTGACATAATGATTCAAAAAAAAAAGAGTTAAAGCGTATCTAACATTTTTATATAAATTACTTTAAAATCCCCCAGTACACTATACAATAAGGAGAAGTTTGGTGAAAAGATCATTGCTGCTTTTTTTTCTTCCATTCTTTGTATTAACGTATCTGTCATTTGTTCTTTTTCAGGTTGCCTGTGATTATCCTTTCAGCAACAAGGCAAAAAAACAATTACCCTTTAACCACAAATCTCACACAACAACCTATGGCGCGGACTGTGAAACATGTCACAGTTACTATGCCAATGGCAGGTTCAAGGGATTGCCATCAGTTGGGGACTGCACAGTCTGCCATGACAGAGAAGGCGCTAACAGTGACACGGATCCTTCTGTTCCGTTAAGAAAGGCATTTTTCAACGACTACCAGGATACAGACAGACCGTGGGATTCCTTTGCGAAACAACCTGACCTTGTATATTTCAGTCACAAGGTTGTAATGACCGCAACATATGAGGACGGCAGGAAAAAGGCGCGCTGCGCTTCCTGTCATGGTGACAAAGGAAACTCGATGACTACGGAAAAAATCAAGGGCAAAATGCTGATGGGGCAATGCATGGATTGCCACACCGCGCTGGACATAAGCAATAAATGTACAGTATGCCATGATTAATCCATCGAGGCAGTAATACTACTTACCCACAGGAGAAATTTGATCCATGGAAAAATTAGATAGAAAAGATTTTTTGAAGATAAGCAGTGGCGCGGTTGTTGGCGGTCTTGCCGGCACCTTTCTTTCCGGTGCCCCGTTTTTCGGTCTGCAGTGGCTCACTGAATGGACCCAGGACCAGTACAGCCCCGCGTCCGGGGAAGAGAAAATCATTAAAACAACATGCAACCTCTGCCCCAGCAAATGCGAAATATCAGTACGCATGATTGGAAACAGGGCTGTAAAAATTGAAACATCCAACAGCGGATGTTCATTCGGCCAGAATGCGCTTCAACTACTTTACCATCCTGAAAGAATCGGCAAGCCCCTTAAACTTATAGGGAAAAAAGGTTCAGGTAAATACTCGCCGATTTCCTGGGATGCGGCGTTCAAGGAAATATCAGAAAAGCTGAATATCCTTATAAAAGAAGACAAAGCCGGTTCAATTGCTGCTTTCAATACTGACCATAGTTCTGCATCCATGCTCACTGAGCGTTTGCTGACTGCGGCAGGCAGTCCGAATACCTATTATGAGCCCACATTGCAGAATCTCCAGAAAGCGGCCCTTGGCGGATTTGCTGAATATGACTTTAACAGGGCCGGACTGGTCCTCAGTTTCGGCGCCAACATACTTGAGGGATGGGGAGACGCAGGCAGCCTGAACAGCGCCCTTCCCCTCTGGAAGAAAAAAGGGACAAAACTGATACATGTCAGCACCAACTGTTCACGCACCGCGTCAATGGCTGACGAATGGATCCCTGTAAAACCCGGTACCGAGTCAATACTGGCACTGGGAATCTGCAATTACCTCATAAAATCGAAACGCCTTACAGCTGCGGGGATGGATTTTGCCCGCTGGTCATCAATCGTGATCAACAGGTATCCGCTCTCAACCGTATCGGAACTTACAGGTGTTGCGAAAGAGAAAATAATCGAAATTGCCAATGCCTTCTACCGGGCCAGAAATCCGATTTCTGTCGGAGGTAGAGGCACAAAGGGTATCTCATCATACTCAGCCGGGTTGATCGCAGCTCACAGCCTCAATGCGCTGGTCAGGACCAGCGCGGTTTCACTCAGGGAACCCGCAGGCCTGGGAAGACCCCGTGTTTCAGCAAATGCTGCCAGGGCCATGGCTGCCTCGAAAAAGTCAGCCGGAATGGACGATTTCATTAAAAACGGTTCATTCGAATTCCTCCTGGTAAACGGCGCTGATCCGGTTTATAAAAGCGCACTCGGTACTGACCTTATTGAAAAACTCGAAAAGTCATTTGTTGTTTCAGTTGTTCCACTCATAAATGACACTTCTATCTACGCGGACATAATTCTGCCCTCTTTCTCATTCCTTGAGACAGACAGCCCTGCCGGTCCGGCAGCGGTAGTGCCTGTGGGTAAATCAATGCACGCGGCTGATATAATATTAAAAATCGCAAAAAATATTGAACCTGTTGCTCAATCCTTCCCATGGACTGGCTACAGCGACCTTATTGCGGCAGAGGGTAAAACCAGGCCGGCAAACGGCAAATTCTCGTTCCATGCGGATACCCTTAAGGGACACATGGACGCCTTCACAAAAGCTGCAGGGAAATCAAAGGAATATCCTCTATACCTGCTGCCGTCGGAAAAACCCTATATCGGTGACGGAGACGCGCTTGCCCTTCCCTACGTGATGAAAACTACTGATAATTTCACCTATGCTGAAGGTAAACTCTGGGCATCAATGAACAGGGAAACCGCAGATAAATACAGGGTGTCAGAAGGGGAGAAAATCGACATACTGTCCGAAAGGGGAGAAATCGGTTCGGTCCGCGTGCATCTTACTGACACTGTTGCCCCTGATGTCGTTGAGTTGCCACTGGGATTCGGCCACAGGGCCTGCACCAAGTACGCGAAAGACAAGGGTGTCAATCCCAAGGAAATCATGAACAATGACATTGATCCGCTTACAGGCACAGCCAACTGGTGGACAACAAGGGTCAAAATCAGCTAAGGGGTGGTACAATGAAAGAAGGAGCATCAAAAATGAAAAGAAGATGGGGCATGGTTATAGATCTTGACAAGTGCACCGGTTGCGGAGAATGCGCTATAGCCTGTGATCAGGAAAATAATATGCCGATCTTTAAGGATGATTCAGATATATTAAAGAGGGTTGCTTTTCTCGATTTAATGAAAGTAACCAATGACCGGGACGCGAAATATCCTGACGTGCGAGTCGGGTACATTCCAAAAATGTGCCAGCAGTGTGAAGGGAACGACCCGAAACACCCTGAACCCCCATGCGTTTCAGTATGCCCGGTCGTGGCAACGGACGTGGGTGATGACGGAATCGTGAGCCAGATCTGGTCACGCTGCATCGGGTGCAGGTACTGCCAGGTCGCCTGTCCCTACGAGGCCAGGGTATTCAACTGGTGGAAGCCCAGATACGAAGGCACATTCAAGAAGTCCCTGACCCCTGACGTTTCAGTTGCATCAAGGGGCACAATGGTAAAATGTACCTTCTGCAGTCATATCTGGAAAAGGGAACGGGACAAAGCGGTCGCAAATGGCATCATGGACATTAATGCGGTTGAGTACACGCCCGCATGCGTGGCAGCGTGCCCTACAGGCGCCATGGTATTCGGCGACCTAAACGACCCTAATTCCGAAGTATCACGGCTTGCGCGGGACAAACGCGCCTTCCGGCTCGTACATACGATTGATGAAAAACCGGAAAATGAGCAGGCGGAACTGAAAAAGCACAAGCATTTCGCCAACCCGAAGGTCTATTACCTGACAAGCAGGCAGTGGATCCGCGATATGATGCGGTTTAAATAACCTTCTCATATTTCACACGTAAAGGAGAAGCACAGTGGGCAAATTAAAAGACGAGTTTAACAGCTATCCAAAAAATATCCAGATAACCCTCTACGTCCTCTTTTTCCTGGTTATCGGCTTTGCGGTTTTCGCGATACAGATACTTTTCTGGGGACTGGGCTATACTGACATGAACAATATCTTCGCTATGGGGCAGTGGATCATTGGTGACCTCGGTTTCGTGGCACTTGGCGGGGGGGCCTTCTTTACCGGCTTTCTCCTGTATATCTTCAGGGTCGACAGACTGGCGCCGATCATCAGTTCAACCGTACTGATAGGCTTCATGTGTTACCTTTTTACATTTATACTTCTTGTATTCGACATAGGACAGCCGATCCGGGCCTGGTTCGGGTACACCTACCCCAACTGGGGATCAGGCGTATATCCGAAGTCAATGCTGACAGAGGTAGTATTCTGTCTGACCTTCTACTTCTGCATACTCTGCGTTGAGCTGGTGCCGGTCGTACTCAAGCACAAGATCCTTGATAAAAAACCCGTACTGCACGCTATCGGGCACTATCTCCACATGCTCATGTGGATATTCGCGGCTGCGGGCACCTTTCTTTCTTTCTTCCACCAGGGTTCACTGGGTGGCGGAATGTGGGGCGTACTCTACGCGAAACCTGCATGGTACAGGCACCATTTCTTCTATGTGGCCATTGTGGCGGCAACAGCGGGCGGGACATCCTTCATGACCCTGATGCCCTGGATCGCGGGCAAGATCATGCAGAAAGAGATCATACCTAAAGAGACCTTCTGGACAATAACAAGGGTTTCCGGGTTCATGTTCATAGCTTACCTCCTTTTCAGGTCCTATGACATCTACACCATGATAGCTACCTATGCACCAATGGCAGACAGGAGCTACTTTGATCTCTGGGGCGGCTATTACGGCCTCTGGATGCTTGTACTTGAAATGATCTTCATAATCATACCAATAATATTCCTGAACATAAGGAAATACAGGGAGCAGGAAAAATTCATGGTTGCGGGAATCACAAGCGGCGTGTTAGCAATCATAATGGGAAAACTCGGTGTAATACTCCACGGCTTTTCCGTGCCGAACTTCCCCTGGAAGCCCTTTGTCGGGTACAACCCCACAATACAGGAATGGTTCATCTTCCTCGGCAGCATCGCCTGCATGATACTGATTTACATGTGGTTCGCAAAGTATACGCACCTGTTCCCGCACCTCGAAAAGGCGGAGCATGCTGCTGAATCAGAATAATTTTGTATAAAATCATAAAAAAAAGGGTGCCCCAGGGCATCCTTTTTTTTTCACTCAATCAGCCACGTTCAGTCAACACGGATATTCAGTTCCCTTCCGCATGAGGCGCACCTGCCCTTATCCATGTTCTCTATCCTGACCGCATATCCCAGACGCTTTACAGCAATTGAACCGCAGTCAGGACAGACTGTATCATTCCCCCTGACTCCGGCGGGAATATTCCCGCAGTATACGAAATCCAGTTTTTCTGACGCCATTTCAAAAACCTTCATTATAAAATCAATGTCTGTTGCAGGCTCATTATACTTATAATTCGGATAGTAGCGGGATATGTGCCATGGAATGCCCGGATCAATAGATGAAATAAACCCGGCAATGTCTGAAAGTTCATCCATGCTGTCATTCAGGCCGGTGACAATCAGTGTAGTCAGTTCCAGGTGGCAGCCCCGCGAATATACCTTTTTAATAGTGGATAACACACTGGAGAGAATCCCCCTGTGTATTTTTCTGAAGGTATCTTCACGGAAGCATTTAAGGTCGATATTCATTGCGTCAACACAATTCAGAAGGTCATCAAGGGGTTTTTCATTAACAAACCCGTTCGTGACCATTACATTTTTCAGGCCTTTTTCTCTGGCCAGAATTGCGGTGTCACGCACATACTCCGCCCATATCACTGGTTCCGAATATGTGTAAGCGATACCCACTGAATCACTCTCCAGCGCTGCTCTTACAATCTCCCCGGGAGAATACCATTCAGCATGCGCTTTCATGTCCTGTGATATATGCCAGTTCTGGCAGTATGGACACCTGAGGTTACAGCCCTTTGTCCCTATTGACAGTATCTGTTTTCCCGGATGGAAGTGGTATAGAGGTTTTTTCTCAATGGGGTCCATGGCAAGGGCTGTGACCATTCCATATATTTCGGAATAGAGCCGCCCCTGCCTGTTCATCCGCGCGCCGCAGGTTCCTGTTCTTTTGTCTGCTATTTTACACATGTGCGGACACAGCCCGCACATGACTTTATTATCTTCCAGGGATTCATAGTAATCTGCTTCGTGCTGTTTCATTTCACAGACATTTCCCTTATTCCCGCATCAGGCTGATTCCCGTGACTGGCCTTCCCCCTGGGTGTTTGTTTTGTCATTCTTCTTTTCTGACGGCATTATCATTTCACATTTTCCCTCAAACACAACACCGTCAGCCATTTTAAGTTTTGAGGTTCTGATATTTCCATACAGCCTGCCATTGGAATGAATATCAAGCCTTTCCGTGGCTTCCACATTGCCTTTCACAGTTCCCATCAGTATTACGGTTTTTGCCCTGATATTGGCCAGTACTTCCGCGCCCTCCCCTATTACAAGGTAACCGCCTGACTCAATTTCTCCCTCAAAGCGGCCGTCTATCTGAAGAGAGCTTGAAAAATTAAGCTGTCCATTGAATTCTGTGTCCTTTCCGAACACTGTAGCTACCATACCAAAATCATAGACAGGATTTTTATTAACCTGTATAACCTTTTTTGTCATTGCTCTACCTGTATCTCTATTTTGTTTTCATGACAAATACCCCGTCCCAGTCTTCAGGTGGAGGACTTGCCTTATATTCTCTGGACCTCTCAAGATACAGTGCGGAAGGCCCGTCTTCCGGATCGATCTTGAGGGCCATTTCAAATGCCTTTTCAGCATCATCCCATTTACGCTGTTTGTAAGCGGTCAGACCCAGGTTATAATATTTCAACATCTCCTGCTTTTCGCTGCTCAACATGGTGTCCTCCTCAATACCGGGTGGAATATATTTATTTACAATATCTGAAGTGCATATATTGAAAATGACTTTTCAGGTTACAGCTGCCCTGCATCCTGTTCCTGTAATCATAATCTCAGTAATGCCTGTTAATCAGAAAACCGCACAGGTCAGTAAGAATCTGCCTGTACTCATTTTCAGGAAATTGCCCTATCAGTTGCAGGGCCCTGTTATTATATTCTTTAGCCCGCGCCAGGCAGTAATCAACAGCGCCATTTTCGATGAGAAGCTTTCGTATATATTCCCATCGTTCTTCATCAGGTTTCTGAATGTATTCCCTGATTATACTGCTGTTATCCTGACTCCCGTTTTCAAGCAAATATAAAAACGGGAGTGTTACCTTGCCGTCCCTGAAATCATTGCCCACATCCTTGCCTGTCACGCCGGATTCATCAATAATGTCAAGTGTATCATCAATTATCTGGAATGCATAACCAATATTTGAGCCAATTTCATAAACCGTGTCCGCTTCATCACTGTTGAAATTACCTTCAAGCGCACCGATCTTTGCGCATGTGCCCATGAACTGGGCTGTCTTTAAGGTTATTATATCAAAATAATGCTTTTCAGATATTGAGTCAATATTTGAATACTGGAGTTGAAGCAGTTCACCCTTGACCATGTCCCTGGTGCCCTGAACAAGCAGTGTAAACAGGTCCGGATTACCGTGAATAACAGCTGACTGCAGGGCAACAGTATACATGTAGTCTCCTGCAAGAACAGCGACCTTGTCACCGAATTTCTTCGAAACAGTGAGGCCACCTCTTCGCAACAGGGCCTGATCGATAATATCATCGTGAACAAGTGTGGCAGCATGTACAATTTCTGCAGCCGCGGCAAGTTCAACAATATCGTCCTTGATTTTTCCGTTCAGACCATTTGTCAATATCAGAATTGAGGCCCGTATTTTCTTTCCGCCATTAATAAACAGATGGAGGGCGCTCTCATCCACAAGGGGGATACCGGTTCTCAGCTTTTTCTCTATCTCGTTATCTACATTTACAAGGTACTTATTAATGGGTCTGAGTATTTCTTTAATATCTGATTTTGTTTTCATTATGAATCAGTCAAATGTTGCAAGGCATTCCCTCTGAGACTCAAATATTTCAAATACCTTGTCAAGCATTGTTGTTTCAAAAAGCCTTAATAAATTTTCATTCACTATAACGAGTTTGATGTCACCCTCATTGTCCTTTATCTTCCGTTTTATTGCGACCAGTACACCAAGAGCGGAACTGCATATGTGCTTGACGTTCATCATGTCAATACAGATATTGAGCATGTCATTTTCAAGACAATCCTGTAATACCGATTCGAGTTCCTCGGAACCTTCCTGGTCAATCCTTCCTTCAAGGGTAATTATCTCGATATCATCTTCAGAAATTCTTTTCATATTTAATCTCCGTTTTTGATCATTTGCATTTAAAAATAGAGAATTTAATGCAGAGATAAACAGGCCCGGCTTAGATCAATGATAAATCCGGGCCGCCAGCGTATATGTATCTTCTCTGTTTTGATAGATTATATATCAATTTAGTCTATTCTTTTCAAGTCTTTTTATACCGGCCCGTGCAAATGTTAATGAAAAAACAGAACGTGCGCCCTCATCAAGGAGTACACGGGCGCATTCATTAACTGTCGCACCTGTGGTAAACACATCATCAATGATCAGAATATCTTTTCCTTTTATTGTTTCCGATTTTTTTGAGTGATAGCGACCCAATACGTTTATAAAACGGTCCCGGTATCCCATGCTCCGCTGGGTCCCTGCCCCTCGCACCTCGCTGAGGAGTTCCCGGTAAGGGATATTCATGCGAGCGGCAATATCCTTCGCTACCAGTTCAGACTGGTTATACCCCCGTTTCCGCTTCTTTTGCCTGTTCATGGGGACCGAAGTTAAAATGTCAGCAGTAATCCCGCTCCCGGATATTTTTCTGAATGCCAGCATACCCATGGGCACACACAGCCTTCGCTTGCTCTCGAATTTCATTGCGTGAAGGATGTCCTTCATCACACCGGAGTATTCTGAAATCACAAGGTTGGCGGAAGGATAATATTTCCTGTTTTCACATATTTCGCATTTTCCATCGAACAACATGCCTGAACATAGATCGCAGCCTTTTTCCACGGGCTCGATCCTGCTCAGGCATTTCCCGCACACACTGTAATTACCCCGAGCAAGGGGAGCTCCGCAGCTTACACAGCTCGACGGGAAGACCAGGTCAACCAATATACTCAGAGGATTATTCATACTGTATCATTTTCTGTAGGGAGTGGGATCAGGTATACCAGAATCAATAAATCCCTTTTTGCGCAGCAGGCAGCTGTCACACTCCCCGCATGACGTCCCGTCTTCTTCGGGATCATAGCAGCTGTGCGTCAGGGAATAATCTACCCCGAGAGAGTGTCCCTTCAGTATAATTTCAGATTTTGACATGTACAGGAGGGGGGCATCGAATATAAATCCGCGTCCTGAAATGCCTGACCTGGTGCCCCTGTTAGCCATGTCCTGAAAGGCCCTGAAAAATTCCGGCCTGCAGTCAGGATAGCCGCTGTAATCAAGTGAATTAGCGCCAATGAACACGTTATCCGCGCCTGTTGATTCAGCGTATGACAGCGCGTATGAGAGGAACAGGATATTCCGCCCCGGAACATAGGTATCCGGGATTTCTTCGTCCCCTATCTCTT
>Ga0272441_10007246_pt1 | contig 18118 bp, 7 predicted proteins | sample SSMProp6N_FD_193582 | JGI IMG/M metagenome (GOLD analysis project Ga0272441, IMG submission 193582) | Marine sediment archaeal communities from Little Sippewissett salt marsh, Falmouth, MA, United States - SSM-Prop-6N | ecosystem: Environmental > Aquatic > Marine > Wetlands > Sediment ... | reverse complement strand
AGAACGATTCATAGGCGGCTCTGCTATCGCCGAGAGTAACCCGCGATAACCAGCGGCCACACGCCGCTGAGCCCATGGTCTCTATCGACCATAACCCCAGGAGCCGGTCGTTCCATATTTTCTACAACCGGAGGAGATTCACCCCGTCGTTACGATAACTTCGTTGACTGAGCCGGCTTTTTGCGGGGGGATCGGACTTGCTGTTGGTTGGCGGTTCAACTCGATCGAAGCGACGCCTTGGGAGACGCCGTTCGGGTTGTGGACGGTGATGTTATAGGTGGCGCCGCGCCAGTGGCGGGTGACTTCAAAACCGCTCCACGATTTTGGGATGCAGGGGTCGATTGCGAGGCCCGTGAAGGTGGGGCGGATGCCGAGGATGTATTGGGTCGCGGCGAGGTAGAACCATCCGGCCGAGCCGGTCAGCCAGGGATGGCGGGCCTGCCCGTGGCGGGCGTGGTCTTTGCCCATAATGAACTGGCAGTATGAGTAGGGCTCGGCCTCGCGGATTTCGATCCTGTCGTTCTGATTGTACGGGAGCATGGCGCTGTAGAATTTATACGCGCGGTCCCCCCGGCCCAGCATGCACTCGGCGATCACCGCCCAGGGGTTGGGATGGGAGAAGATCGCAGCATTCTCCTTGATGCCTTTGTACACGCGGGTGACGAAGCCGATGTCATCGTCGCCCTTCGAATAGGCGGGCCAGAGCAGGTGCAGGCCGTACTCGCTGAACAGATGTCGGTCTACCGCGTCCATGGACTGGATCGCCCGCGAGCCCGCGCTCAAGCCGCTCATCACAGCCCAGCTCTGTGCGTTAAGGAACAGCTTGCCCTGGCGGTCGCTGCGCGTGCCGATCTTGCGTCCTTTGGCCGTGAAGCCGCGCACGTACCAGCGGCCGTCCCACAGTTGCTGGTCGCAGGCGGCTTTCACTCGCGAAGCGATACGGCGGTATTTCTGCACGTCCGAAGGCCGGCCGAGAAACGCGGCGGCTTCGACAAACGCCTGCAGCGCCCAGTAGTGGATGAAGGAGACCATCGCGGACTCGCCACCGCGCAGGTTGATACAGTCGTTCCAGTCGGCCCGCAGGCCCGAGCAAATGCCGTGGGGGCCGACGTGTTTGGCCGAGAAATCCAGCGCGCGTTTGAGATGCTCGTACACACTGGCTCGCCCCTTGTCGGCGAACGGCACGACCGTCTCGAGGAAATCGACATCGCCGGTTTCCTTGACGTACTCACAGACGGTGGCCACCAGCCAGAGGGCATCGTCCGAGCAGACGTCCTCAAGCGTGGGGATGCGGACCTTGCCTGCTTCATCGTCTCCCATGACGACCGTGGGAATGGCAGCCTTGCGCTCGCCGCCTTCCTGCTCGGGCGTCAGCAGGAGAGGATCGAACAGGTGGAGTCCGAATCCGGCGGACGCCTGCCCGTGCAGCAGCTCGAGCATGCGCTGCCTGACCCGCGCGGGATTGGAGTGGGCCACGCTCATGGCGTCCTGGGCGGTGTCGCGATAGCCCAGCCCGGTGCGCCCTCCGACTTCGACGAAGGACGCGAAACGCGACCACGTCACGCAGGTCTCCGCCTGGTACGGTGTCCAGGTGTTGATCATTTCGTTCATGCCGGCGTCGGGCGTGCGACACTGAAGGTTCGCGAGCTTGTCGTGCCAGTGACGGCGCAACGTGGCGAACGCCTCGTCCACGTTACGCGGATCGGAGTATTTCTTGCGCATCCGCCGGCCTTGGCGGGTCCCCGAGCCGACCCCCAACATGAAGATACAGCGAACGCTCTGTCCGGGCTTTACCGTGTACTTCTTGTGCAGGGCGCCGCAGTGGTTTCCTCCCAACTGACTACTGCCCGAGCACTGGCCCCGTTCCACGGCCAGAGGGTCGGTCTCCGTGCGGTATGGCCCGAGGAAGCGGTCGCGCAGGCAGTCGTAGCTGTCGGGTGCGAAACTCGCGGTGAAGAAGTGGTGCAGGCCCGGGGCGTAGAAGAAATCGTAATCGATGATGCCGTCCCGGTAGCTGGAGCCGCTTGCGTACAGACCCATTTGAAAGTCCTGGTTGTCCAGGTTCACCTGGTGCAGGGAGAACTCGACATAGGAAAACACGCTCAGGTGGCGCACGCGCTTGCTGTCGTTCGCCAGGACCACGTCCCACAGTTCGACATCATCGCCCAACGGGATGAACAGCGTCTGCTCGGCGCCGATGCCCCGGTAGCGGCATTGGAATCGCGAATAGGAAAGGCCGTGTCGGCAGGTGTATTTCGCTTTTGTGAGACTCTTGCCGACCGGTTGCCAGGAGATCGACCAGAACTGGCCCGTGTCGTCGTCGCGGACGTAGACGTAGTGGCCCGGCCGGTCCAGGGGGACGCCGTTGGGTCGAAACCGCGTGATCCGCCCGCGCTCGGCCGAACGATAGAACGAATAGCCGCCGGCGTTGTGGCTGATGACCGTGCACATATCCTCCAGACCGAGGTAGTTGGTCCACGAGACCGGGACATCCGGCCGGTCGATCACGTACTCCCTGTTCTTCTCGTCGAAATGACCGTATCGCATAGAGTCTTGTCCTTCACGTCGTGCGTTCCACGTCACGAGTCCGGGCGCCGGTCAGCGCGAACGTCCAGGCATGTTCGCACGGCGGTGAATGCCGGATCGTTTCAGGCACAGAGACCGCCAGACCCGCGGGGCCCGTCTTCCACCTCACCGGCTCGTCGGCCCCGAGCATACGGACCGTCTTGGCCCCCTCGATGATGGGAACCGTGAGGTCCGATGGTGGCAGGGCCGCATCTTGCCCGGCCAGGAGTATCAGGTACAACGTCTCGTCCCTTTGCGTCAGGTACACGTTGTTGTGTTCGTAGGGCCGGATCGATCTGGTTCCGTAGACGGCTTCTGCGTTGACTCCCAGCCAGCGTCCAATTTCGCTGAGGCGCTGCTGCGCTTCCCGGGGCAGGCGACCGTCCGGACCCGGACCGACGTTGAGCAGGAGGTTGCCGCCCCGAGCGACGATGCGAATCAGCGTGTGGATGAGATTGCGAGCGGATTTGTACTTATCCGCCGGATTGAAAGACCATTGTTCGCCCATCGTGATGCAGCTTTCCCACACGCCCTCCAGGAACGTCTCGGGCACTGTCTGCTCCGGCGTGCGGTAGTTCTCGTAACGTCCGCCGACGGCGCGATCCACGATGATGAGCCCGGGCTGGTGCTTCCTTGCCATCGCGGCCAGTCGGGGCATGTCGATGTCCTCCCGCGGCGGGCGCACCCAATCGGAGTCGAGCCAGAGAATCTCAACCGGGCCGTAGGCGGTCATGAGCTCCTCGATTTGCTTGTGCACGAAGTCCACGTAGCGCGCCCATTGAGCCGGGTGCTCGGTCGGATCGTAGTTGGCCTCGCGCGCCAGGCGAGGGTGCTCGGGATTCCAATAGTCCGGATGATGCCAATCGGCCTTCGAGAAGTACACGCCGATCTTGAAATCATGCTGGCGGAAGGCGTCGAAGAGGACCCCGGTCACGTCGGCCTTCGCGCTGTGGTGAAATGGACAGGACGGATGCGTCGTTCGGTAGTCGGTCTGTCCCGTGTCGAACATGCAGAACCCATCGTGGTGTTTCGTCGTGAAGACCAGGTACTTCATGCCGGCGTCCGCGGCGATTCGGGCCCACTGATCGGGCTCGAAACGCGTCGGATGGAACTGGCGATTCAGAGCGAGGTAGGCCTCCATGAACGCCTCGACGTCCTTGCCCGACTGCTCCCATGCAGGCAGCCTGTCGCGCCCGTAGGGTTCGGCGTCGCAGATGGGCCAGGATTCCACCGCCCCCCAGACGCTGTAAGGCCCCCAATGAATCATCAGACCGAACTTCATGTCGGCAAAGCGTTCGAGCTTCTCGCGGACCGCCGGGTCCGTTTCTATTATTGTTGGTGACGAGTTCGGCTTTGTCATTACGGTGTCCCTGGTCCTGTGACGCGTACCGCTTCCGCAATCGGCTACGGTCCCCAGCACTCTACGGTTCCGTTCTTGGTCGCCAGGTAAACGCACCCGGCCGCCGCGGACATCCCGTCGAAGACGGGCATCGCTCCCAGCTTGTACTGCGACAGCTTCTTTCCATCGGTCGGGGAGATGACCCGAAGAAACACGCCTCTCTCGCCCCGGAACGCGGCGAGCGCCTCGGATTCGTTCTTGAAGGCCAGAAACGCCGACTCTTTCCGCCCCAGGTCGGGCGGTCCGGCGACGATCAGCGCCTCCGAGGTCAACACCATGGCGCGAACCACCAGGGACTCGTCGTCGCTCCAGAGGTCTTCCTTGCGCGCGTTCGCAGGTTTGCGGGTTTGCTTTGCGCCGTCGCTTGCCTTGCCCCGGCCCTTAGGTCTTCTGGGCGGCGGCTTCGTTGACGTCAGAACCTTAGGTGTGGCAAAGAGGTGGTAGGCGTCCAGCTTGTGTCCTGCCGGCCCGCCGGCCACTTCCTTGCGGCCGTATCCATAGAGCCGATCTTCGTCGAAGCAGAGGATTCTGCCGGCCGGAACCTGGTTGGCGCTGCGGGCCCAGCCTCCCCAGCCAGCCCCGACGTCCGTTCCGATCAGCCAGTACGAACGGACAAACCACTCTTCGCCGAGGAATCCGGTCATGCAGAACAGGTGTGGCTTCTCTTCTTTGCTGGGTTGGCCCGACGCGTCAAAATGCAGATGCTTCATGAATACCGATGCGCCGTCTCCGGAAAGGATATCTGAGACCGATCCTTCCATATCGTTGCCGCGTCCGAACTCCACTCCCGTTTGCTCGCCCGTGTCCGGATCGAGATCGTATAGCACGGTGCGTGACAGTTGCTCTCCCGTATCGGGATCGAGGCGGTACAGGACGATGCCGCCGTCGAGATACGTCGAACGGCCGGCAGTGACGTAAAGCGCGTCGTTTTGAATCAGGACCGCGCCGTGGACGGGCCAGACGGATTCCAGTTGGTCCAGTACGCCGACCTGCCACGCTCGCGGCGCAGCGCGAAAGCGCCAGGCTAATCGGCCGTCCGAGACACGTAGCGAGTAGACCCAGCCGTCGCGCGATCCGAAGAAGACGCTGCCTTTGTGTACGGTAGGGGCGCTGTCGATTCGTGCGCCGGCCGTGTAGCTCCAGAGCGACCCGCCGCCGTCGGTGCCCAGCGCGTGGATTGTGTGCGTGTCCGTGGAAGCGACCAATACCGTCTCGCCGACGATCACCGGTTGCGTCAGGCTCGCGTCCACTGTTGCCGACCACCGCTTTCGCAACGCCGGCTGTACCTTTGCCTGCGTCCTGCCCGAGCGGGCGGTGTCGTGGCGGTACATCGGCCAGTCGTTTGCCCCCGGCGATGCTGGCGCCGTCGATTTCCCGTACGCCGGCCCTTTCTCGAGGACCGCTTTTTCGGGGAACGGCATCCTGCCGTCGGCGCCTCTCTGAGGAGCGGCGGCGAAGAAGCCCGAGAGTTTGACCTTGGGGAAGCAGGCACACGCGTCCGGCGGCGCGTACAGCAGGCCGTTGCCGGGCATGATCCCGTACTGGCACGTGCCGCGAATCCAACTGTTGTTGCCTTGCCAGCCGTCGTGCAGGCTCACCACTTCGACGCCGGCGCGACCGGTGAAGATGAACCGCTCGGTGGCCTTGTTCCGATAGCAACGGTGGTGCGCCATGGCCACCGGTGCGCCTTTCCAGTTCAGATCACGGATCAAGTGCCCGGTCTTGACGTCGTACCCCTTGAAGTCGCTGCCCACCCAGACGGTTCCGTCGACCACGAAGACATCCACGGGGGAGTTGTAGCCCTCGCTGCAGGGGGCGTTCCACAGTTCCTCGCCTGTCTCGGTCGAGTACGCCCGCAGGATCGATTTGCCGCGCCGGGGGAATCCTGCGAGATTCCAGCCGTGAACGCCCCATTGCACCTTGTCGCCGGCGGCATCCTTTTCCGGAGCGATGCGGTCGGCGCAGAAGAGCACCTCCTCGGTCGCCACGACGGTGGGGGCCGAAAAGGACATACGCAACGCCGGCGTACGGCGCTCGGTCCTCCAAATCCGCCGGCCCGACCGCGCTTCCAGGCAAAAGACTCCACGTGTGCTCTGATAGAAGACCCGCTCGCCTTTGACAGCGAGAGACAACGGTAGTAGGTATTCTCCCTTGGGGCAGGACTTCTGCCACAGCCTCTCGCCGGTCGAGGTCTCGACGGCGGCGACGTATCGGAAACCGGTTGGCTTGGGCTCGCCACGCTCGTGCAGTCCCTCGCCCTGACGGTGCATTTCCGAGGTTCCGACAACGAGATAGAGGACTCCGTCCTGAACCAGGATTTCCTCTGTGCGTTCGGTTCCGTGATAAACGTGTCGCACCTGTCCGGTCGCGGCATCGAGGGCCGTTACCGGAGCGTCCAGGCCGCACGTGACATACACCGTATCGCCGACGGCGGCCAATCGTCGGGGCAGATGAACCGGGCCGGCGCGGAAATGACGGAGGTGGTCGCTCCATTTGGCGATTTGCCTTTTCCAGAGGAGTGTGCCATTGAACGCGTCGCGGGCCACCAGCTCCCACCGGCCGGTGAAACGAATGGATGCCAGCGGGGCCTTGTCGACGATGAAGAAGACGCGTCCGTGTGCCGAAACCGCCGCGCTCATGCTCGCCAGCTCCTCATGGCTTCTGCCCCAGCGGGGAGGCGAGACCCATTGAATGGAGCGTGGAGCGTCAATGACGCGGTCGTTGGCAACGGCATTGTTGTCCGGGCCGTGCAGGAAGTGGTTCCATTCGTCCCTGTCGGCCGGCCAGGACTTGACAATCCTGCGGCCGTCCATCATGGCCACGCCCCGCGGCGCCAGCACGCGCATGATCTCCTCATCCGGGACGTTCGCCCTGTCGCTGACGATGATCACGTTTACGAGGTTGTCGACATAGGGCAGATTTCTGCCGTCGAATTTGCAGGCCGACACCGGGCCGTAACAGCGGGCCGCCCGAATGGTCTGCCGCGCCTCTTGCACCTGCGCGTCGCTGGTCTCCAGTCCCTGTACGATGTATCGTTCGTTACGCCGCAGCTTGACGGTGTCGGTGCCGTTGCCGCAGCCGAGATGAACGATCAGCCCGCCGGAGACGTGGGAGGATTTCAGTTGCTCGATGACGCCGGCTGAGGCGGACGCGGTGAGCATCAACAGTGTGGCCAGACAGATTCGCTTGTTGCGCATAAAGTTCCTTTCCATCCAGGCAGCCGGTGGCGTCCGCAAGATCGGCCGTCGTCTCCGACCGTATCTACCGGTCTTCTCCGGTCACTGTGCCTTTTCACACCGACAGTCTACAGAAACCCGGTGTCTTTTCAAGGCGCACGACACCGGCCACAGGGCGATCCGGGCTGGGAGTTGTCCAAATCGACGGGAGACATTACAATACGCCCGTGTGCACGGCGTATCGTACCAGAGACTTCGTGCCGGGAACAAAACCGATTTCTGTAGGAACCTTTTGCCATGAATTCCATACTTGCGCGAAAGACCGTCGGCCTCGTGATTCTGGCCTCTCTGTTGATTCCCGGCTCGCTGATCGCGGCCGAGGGTACGCTATTCCGGATCGGGCAGGCGGACGACAATACCGCCGAGTTCGCCCTGGGACCCAATCGCAGCGGTCAGTACTCCGCCGCGTTCGCGCGCGACGCCATCTACGTCGTCGGTCAGTCCGATCCCAAGCAGGACTGGCCCTATATCCACCCGGGTCCCGCCGACGTGTGGGCCGGCAGCAAGAGCCATACGGCGACCATTCTCTTCGGCGTCGAGTCCGCTCCCGCCCAGGGCAATTGCACGCTCCATATGGATTTCGTTGATACGCACAGCGGCCTGCCGCCGCTACTGCACATCAAGGTTAACGGTAGGCTCTTCGAGAAGCAGTTGCCCCGCGGCGCCGGTGACGTCTCGGCATTTGGTGAGGTCGAGAAGGGCCGGGAGTATCGGACCGCGATCGAGTTTCCCGCACGACTGATCGATAAGGGCACCAACACCATCACGATTGCCAATACGCGCGGAAGCTGGTTCCTGTACGACTGTGTTTGGCTCACCACGCCTGACTCCGTGACGCTCGGCGCCCTGACGGAGGTAAACAAGTTGCTCGACGTGCATACGCAGCCTTTCCTTGTTAGAGATGCAGGGAGGCTCTGTCAGCCCGTTTTCGCGTCGCTGCTGCATATCGGCGAGCCGGTCGAGGCCACGATTGCGGTCGGTGGTCTTGCTCCCGTGACCCAGATCCTGGAGGCCGGCTACAAAACGGTCCAGGGTCTCGTTCCCGCGGTCAAGGCCAGAACAAGCATCGACGTCGAAGTGAAGGTGGCCGGCACATCCGTCGGAAAGCAATCCGTCGAGGTCGCTCCCGTTCGCAAATGGGAAATCTACATCCTCCATCATTCACACGTCGATATCGGTTATACCCACGTTCAGACCGACGTTCTTCGGAAGCACTATGAGTATTTCGACCAGGTGATCGAACTGGCGGAGAAATCCGCCGGCTACCCCGAGGGTTCTCAATTCAAGTGGAACGTCGAAGTTCTCTGGGCGGTGGACAGTTATCTGCGCGAGACCTCGCCCGAAAAGCGCAAAGCGTTCGTCGACGCGGTGAAGAAGGGTTGGATCGGTCTCGACGCCTTGTACGGCAACGAGCTGACGGCCTTGTGCCGCCCCGAAGAGCTCGTTCGATTGGTTGATTGTGCGGGCCGGCTCCGGGAGCAGTTCGATGTCACCATCGACTCGGCTATGATCACCGACGTCCCCGGCTATACCTGGGGCCTGGTTCCGGTCCTCGCGCATACGCCGGTGAAGTACTTCTGCGTCGGTCCCAACCGGGGCCACCGTATCGGCTACACGTTGTCGCAGTGGGGCGACAAGCCGTTCTATTGGCGCAGCCCCAGCGGGCAGCATAAGATCCTCACCTGGGTCGCCGGCGAAGGTTATTCCTTCTTCCACAGCGGGCGCCTCAACGGCGGCCGGCTCTTCGAGTACCTCGGCCGGCTCGAACGGGCGGAGTATCCCTACGACATGCTGCATCTGCGCTATTCGATCGGGGGCGACAACGGCCCGCCCGATCCGGAACTGGCGGATTTCGTTCGCGAGTGGAATGAGAAATACGCCTACCCAAGGCTCGTCGTGGCGACCACCAGGGAGATGTTCCGGGAATTCGAGGCACGCTACGGCGACACGGTGCGCACGGTGGCGGGCGATTTTACGCCGTACTGGGAAGACGGCGCCGGCTCCAGCGCCCGCGAGACCGCGGTCAACCGGGCCGCCGCCGAGCGGCTCGTGCAGGCCGAGACCTTGTTTGCCATGCTGCAACCCGAAGACTACCCGGCTGAAGAGTTTTACCAGGCCTGGCGAAACGTCATCCTCTACGACGAACACACCTGGGGCGCCCACAACAGCATCTCTCAGCCCGAAGGCGGTTTCGCCCTGAGCCAGTGGAAGATTAAGCAGGCCTTCGCGCTCGATGCCGATACCCAGTCCGATCAGCTTCTCCAGAAAGCGCTTGCGAGCCGTAGCATTACCACAAGCGACGTCGCGACCATCGACGTTTTCAACACCTGCTCCTGGGCGCGTACCGATCTGGTCACCATCCCGCGCGGGTGGAATATGAAGAATGCTTGCATCACCGATGCCGAGGGCGAGGGCGTCCCGTCTCAAAGACTGACAAACGGTGAGCTTGTCTTCCTCGCCCGGGACATTGCCCCATTCGGTGCGAAGCGTTTCCGTTGCGGCGCTGAGCGGGCGAAGGTGCTTGCATCTCCGGTAAGCGTGGCGGGGAACAGGCTCACCAACGGCCTGATAACCGTCACTGTCGATGAGAAAACAGGTGCGATCGCCAGTCTGAAGTACAAGGATGTGGCGGTCGACCTGGCCGGCAGCGATGGAGGCGTGCAACTAAACGACTATTTCTATGTGCGCGGCCGCGATCCCAAAGCCCCCGAGCGAAACGGTCCCGTCCGAATCACGGTCAAGGAGAAGGGGCCGCTGGTGGCTTCTCTGCTGATCGAATCAGACGCACCCGGCGCCCGGAAGCTCGTGCGGGAGCTTCGTCTCATCGCTGGTCTGGACCGGCTCGATATCATCGACACCATCGACAAGACGAAGGTGTATCAGCAGGAGGCCGTCCATATCGCCTTTCCCTTCAATGTCCCCGGGGGCGTGGTGCGCATGGATACGCCGTGGGCGGTCGTCCGGCCCGAGCTCGACCAGATTCCCGGCGCGTGCAAGAACTACTTCACCGTCCAGCGCTGGGTCGATGTCTCGAACGAGCGGGTGGGTCTGACGTGGGCGACGCCGGATGCGCCGCTGATCGAGATCGGCAAAATCACGAACGATCCGCGCGTCGTCGGCTGGATCGACAAGCTCGCGCCCTCGACGACGATCTACTCCTACGTGATGAACAACTACTGGGAGACCAACTACAAGGCCGCCCAGGAGGGCCCGACGACGTTCCGTTACTCGATCCGGCCGCACCGCGGCTTTGACGCCGCCCAGGCGACGAGATTCGGCGCGGAAGCAAGCCAGCCTCTCATCGCCGTGCCCGGCAGCGCCGCGCGTCCCGTCTGTGCGTCACTCCTCCGCGTGCAGCCGGCCGACGTCGTCGCCAGCGTCCTGAAGCCCTCCCGGGATGGCAAGGCCTGGATTCTGCGTCTCTTCAACCCGACCGAGAACGCTCGCAAAATGACGCTCGCCTGGGGCAAGCCGGCGCCGAAGAAGGTCTTCCTGAGCAATTTCGCGGAAGAGGAATGCCGGCGCATGAGAGAGCCCGCCGAGATCGGTCCGTACGAAATCGTCACGGTACGAGCCCAGTTGCCGTAACAGCAAGATCTGTGTTGCCCCGGAGACCGCTGCATGGCCCCTATCGACTACTGCCTGATCCTTGCCTACTTCGCCCTCGTCATCGGCATGGGTTTCTGGTTCCAGAAGCGCGCCTCCAGAGGTCTGGCCTCGTACTTTCTCGGCGGCAAGTCGCTCCACTGGCTCGCATTAGCCATGTCCGGCTCGGTCTCCAACTTCGACATCACCGGAACGATGTGGATCATTTCGATCCTGTACGTGCTCGGCATGAAGTCCATGTGGCACCACTGGATGTGGGGGTTCCTTATGGGCGCGTTTTTCATGGGCTACATGGGCAAGTGGGTACGCCGCTCGAACGTCATGACGGCCGCCGAGTGGATGCAGACGCGATTTGGCTCGGGCCGTGCCGGCCGGCTCGCCCGCACGACGTCGGCGCTGATCGCGGTCTTCCTCACCACCTGTTTCATCGGCTACGCCTATCAGGGCATCGGTAAATTCGCGGCTGTCTATGTCCCGCTGGAGGCTCTGGCCCAGCACACCACGTCCCCGTTCCTGCAAAACCTCGCCACCCATCACGAACCGGCGTGCCTGGCGCTCGTCGTCATCTCGGTGACGACGCTCTACGTGATTCTCGGCGGGCTCTACAGCGTGGTTGTCACCGACGTCATCCAGACCGTCATCCTCACTGTCGGGAGTCTCTTCGTTGCCTACATCGCATGGGCTCGCCTGACCCCTTCGTCGCTGGCGTCCGTGCCGGCCGACTGGAGCTCCCTGGCCGTCCCCTGGCGCATCGACGAACTGGCGGGCACGGAAAACGCGCACTTTCAGTTCTTCGGCGCCCTGGTCATCTTCTGGGTGATGAAAGGGCTTTTGCTGAATCTCGGCGGTCCGGCCCAGATGTACGATGCGCAGCGCTTCCTGGCCGCCAAGGATCCGCGCGACGCCGCCAAGATCGGCGCCGCCTGGAGTTTCTTCCTGGTCGTTCGCTGGGCGATGTGCGCCGGGATCGCACTGCTGGCCATTACGGGCGTTGCCCACGTCACCGACTCGGAAAAGGTCATGCCCGTCGTCCTGCTCGAGTTCCTGCCTGCCGGCATCCGGGGCATCGTCATCGCGGGCCTGCTGGCGGCCTTCATGTCCACTTTCAGTTCCACCGTCAACAGCGGCGCGTCTTTCGTTGTCCGCGACATCTGGCAACCGTATTTTCGCCCACACGCCTCCGAGCATCAAGCGGTGCGCTTCAGCTACGTCGCCACCATTTTCATCGTCGCCGTCGGCATCGCGATCGGCTTTAACGCCAAATCGATCGCGCAGATCTGGAACTGGATGATGATGGCCCTCAGCGCCGGCGTCGTCGTACCCAACGTGCTGCGGTGGTACTGGTGGCGTATGAACGGGATCGGCTACGCCTTCGGCACGTTCGCCGGGCTGATTCTGTCGCTGGTGGCTCTGTTTCGACCGGGCATGCCGGACTACGTGGTCTTTCCCACCATCTGCATCGCCTCGCTGGTCATCAGCATTCTCGCCTCCGTGCTGACAAAACCCGTCGACCCGGAGGTCCTGGCGCGGTTCTACGAATCGGTTCGGCCCTTCGGTTTCTGGGCTCCCGTTCGCGACGCCGCCGATCTCTCGGCGGATCGAGCGAACGCCGGGTCCGAGAGCCTGCGACGCACGACTCTCAACGTTGTTCTGGGCATGATCGCGATCGCGGGGCTGTACCTCTTCCCCATGTACTTGGTGGGGCACTGGTATGTCAAATCCATCCTCTGGCTGGCTCTCGCCTCGGTCGCGATCGTGGCCCTGCGATTCACCTGGTACGACAGTCTTCCCGAACCGCAGCGAGAAGAACCGGCATGAAATCCTTTGTGCGAAGCAGCGTGACCTGAGCGAGGCGGTAGCCCTCAAACCACTTGCATTCTGGCGATGGTCCGGTACCATGTTTCGTCGTGAGCACTCCGATGGGTGGCATCCGTGGAGCGCCTTCTCTGAATATGGTCTTTGTGCGAGTAAGGAGTCTTTTGATGCGTTCACTGTCGTCTTACCGGTTTCGTTTTTCCTTGTTTCTTGTTCTGATTCTTGCGGCGGTGGCGACGGCGGAGCCCCTGCGTCTGCCGAAGATCTTTGGCGACCACATGGTTCTCCAGCGGGACTTGCCCGTGGTGATCTGGGGCTGGGCGGACGCCGGTCAGGACGTTACGGTCTCGTTCGGCAAACAGACGAAATTAACGAAAGCCGATGACGACGGACGGTGGCGCGTGCGGTTACGGCCGCTGAAGGCCAGTGCCAAGGCCAAACGGCTGGAGGTCCGCGCCGGCGACCAAGCTGTTGCGTTCGAGGATGTGCTGGTCGGGGAGGTGTGGTTGTGCTCGGGCCAGTCGAATATGGAATGGCGCCTGGCAAATACAGACGGGGCCAAGCAGGAAATCGCCGGCGCCGATTACCCTGGCCTTCGTCACATCGAGATGGATCACATCATGCTCGCCGAGCCCGTGGACGACGTGCAATCGCAGAAGGGCTGGGAGATCTCCACGCCGGAAACGGTGCCTTCCTTTACGGCCGTGGGCTATTTCTTCGGCAAGGAGCTGCACGAGGAGCTGGACGTGCCGGTCGGCCTGGTCAACAGCTCGTGGGGTGGGTCCAACATCGAAGCCTTTACCTCGTTGGAGGGCTTCAAGCAGGTGCCCGAGCTGTCGGGCATGGTAGAGCGTATCCAGGCGTCGCTGCCGCAGAATCCGGCCTATAAGAAAGCGGTGCGCAAGACCCTGGGCGAGACGCGCAAGTGGCTGGCTCAGGCGAAGGAGGCTCTGGCCAGCGACGAGCGTGTGCCCCTCGCGCCAGGCCTGCCGGCAAGCGTCAACCCGCTGATGAACTGGGTCGATCCCGCGAACAAGCACAACGCGATGATCAACGGCCTGACGCCGTATCGCATCCGAGGTTCGATCTGGTATCAGGGCGAGTCGAATCGCGCCGACGGAATGCTCTACGTCAAGAAGACCGAGGCCCTGGTGAAGGGCTGGCGAAAGGCCTGGGGACAGGCGGACCTGCCGCATTACTACGTGCAGATCGCGCCGTACCAGTACGGCGAAGAAGATTCACACATCGTGCCGGCGTTCTGGGAAGCGCAGGCCGCTATCGAAAAGGAGATTCCCCATACCGGCATGGTTGTGGTTCACGACGTGGGCAACCTCAGGGACATTCACCCGCGCAACAAGACGGTGGTGGGCCATCGCCTGGCCTTGCTGGCACTGGCCAGAACGTACGGCAGGGACCTGCTCGACGGCGGGCCTCAGTTTGAGAGGTTGGCTATCGAAGGGGACAAGGTGCGTGTCTTTTTCAAGCGAACCGGCAGCGGGTTGACCACCAGTGACGGGCAAGCGGCGGACTGGTTTGAAATCGCCGGCGAAAACGGCATGTTTGTTGCCGCCGAGGCGCGCATTGACGGTCATACCGTAGTGTTGAGCAGCGAAGAGGTGCATAAGCCCACCGCCATCCGCTATGCGTGGTCGAAGCTGGCGGAACCGAATCTCAGGAGCAAGGAGGGGTTTCCCGTCAGTGCGTTTCGCTCGGGCCGGATCGAGGAACGAGCCCTGCTCGATGCGGCGGTGCCCCAGGCGAAGGGATACAAGCTCATCTACAGCTACGACGTTGGAGTGGCGGGCACGACGAAAAAGGCCGCGCCCTATCGCTTGGATCGAGCCAGCGAGGTCGAGGCGTTCGATCGCGTCGCCTATTTCCTCGCCTTGAAGAAGGCCGGTGAGCCCTTGCAGTATGTGTGGGTCTCGATGGATCCCTTCACGACGGAGGCGGCCAAGCTGGGCGTGCCCACGTCATCGGCAAACGCGACGTTCAGGCAGTGGGTCGATCACATGGAGGTTCGGACCAACGTGGACGGCGTCGAGACGGGCCAGGGGCTCAAGGGCTATATCGAGTTCTGGCCGCACAATTACACCTCGCAAAACAGCGCACCGGTCGAGGGCGCGTCGAACGACACGTATGATTTTGGCGATACGCCGACGAATCCCCGCGAAGGCTACGGCTCGATGCAGATCCATAACCCGTCGGCCCGGCAAACCGTAATGGCGGTGAACAAGTGGTGGGAAGGGCAGAAGGCCGACGTGGGGATCGGCAACAGCCCCGAGGGCAATCCCGACTATACGTTCCGCAGCAACGCCGGCGCGTATCAGCTCAAGCGTTTGATGGTTCTGGTGCGCCCGGCGAAATGACCCGTCGGGTTCTGTGGCGAAAGGCCGGGTGTGAACGAGTTCGCAGCAGGAAGGGAGTGCGTCATGACGGATTGCATCGAGAGGTCAATCAGTCGTCGGGAGTTGTTGCGTGGGGCTGCCGTTGGGCTGACGGCAGTGTCGGCGGGCCTGCCATCGCTTTCCGGCGTGCAGAGCACGCAGTATCGGGTTGCCGTGATCGGCCGCACCGGCCGGGGCAATTATGGCCACGGGCTCGATGTTGTGTGGAACGACGTCAGCCAGACGCAGGTCGTGGCGGTGGCCGATGAAGACGCCGAGGGTCGTGCGGCGGCGGCCAAGCGGCTGAACGCGCCGAACGCATATGCAGATTATCGTCGGATGCTGGAAAAGGAGCGTCCGCAGATCGTCAGTGTCGCGCCGCGCTGGTTGGACTGCCATCACGACATGGTGCTTGCGTGCGCCGAATGCGGGTGCCACGTTTTTCTTGAAAAGCCGATGTGCCGGAGTCTCGCCCAGGCCGATGCAATGATCGCGGCCATGGAGAAGCGGAACCTGAAGCTTGCTATCGCCCATCAGAGCCGCTACAGTCCCGCGCTGGCCCATGCGAAGAAGGCGATCGCGGAGGCGGGATTGCTCGGTGACATCGTCGAGCTGCGCGGACGGGGCAAAGAGGATCGGCGGGGCGGGGGCGAGGATCTGATGGTGCTCGGCACGCACGTGATGGACTTGATGCGCTTCTTCGCGGGCGATCCGCAATGGTGCTTCGCGCAGGTCAGAGCCGACCGACGCTCTGTCACCAAAGGCGACGTGCGCGAGGGGGCCGAAGGCATCGGCCCCCTCGCCGGCGACGAAATTCATGCCACGTATGGTTTTGACGCTGCAACGATGGGCTATTTCTCGACCCACCGCGCCGCGCACGGGGCCGCTAAACGTTTCGGTCTGCAAATCTACGGCACGAAAGGGATTCTCACCACGACCACCGGCGCCGTTCCTGACGTTTGGTTCGTCGAGGATCCGGCCTGGCAGCCCGGCCGCAGCAAGGCTCCATGGCGCCAAATCTCAAGTGCCGGGATTGGCAAGCCCGAACCTCTCAGCGACCGGGGCCATCGGTTGGGCAATCGTCTCATTGCCCTCGATCTGATTCGGGCGATAGAAACGAATACGCAGCCGAACGGGAGCATGTACGACGGGCGCGCCGCTCTCGAAATGATATTGGCCGTGTACGAATCGCATCGTCTCAAAGCCCCCGTCGAGCTGCCGTTGCAGAACCGCAAGCATCCGCTGACACTGCTGTGAATGCGTGAGAGTCGTTGCTCCTGGCATGGCCTTGTCCGAGCAACTCGATCATCGCTTTTCCCAGGGCGTCACCGATGAGGAAGTAGCTTTCGGCGTTGCCGTACCAGTGGTGGCTGTGGCTTACGTTCGGTGACTCTTGGGGATCGCGCCAGAAGTCGTGGGTGATGACGAAAGCGGCGTTGTCGATCTGTCGTGCACCACGCTTCTGGGCCTCTCGGAAGGCAACCGTGTTGCCTCGGGCATCCGGCCCGCCGTTGCCGAGTTCGCCGATGACCACCGGCAGATCGGGCAATTGGAATTCCGCGCGCAAGTCCTTCACGAGGTTCACCAGGTTTTTGTCATATTCCGGTATAGCCTTGGGACTGCACATGTCGTTCCAGCCGTGCATCCAGACGAAACCGGCAATCTCGTAGCCGCCGTCGGCGTAACCGGGGAAATCGTTCCTGAGGTTGTCCAGGGCCTCGCGCACTTCCTCGAGCATCTGCGTGTAGTAGGGGCCCACCTGCCCTCCCGAGCTGGGGGGACGAAAATCGGCAAACAGGCTCTTGCCTCCCCAGGCCGTCTTGATGAGCATCACCTGGTTGTCGTAGAAATCGCCGACGACGTGGCCGAATTGGAGTTCCGGCCCGATATGACTGCCGTGTCCATATCCGGTATACCCGACGGTCAAACCGCCGGCCAGCAGCCCCTGGCGCGGGGTCTTGTACCGAATCCACACGTCGTCACGCACGGTCCATTTCCCGTCGGCGTCTTTGAGGTGGGCATACATGGAAGCCAGAGGCGAATGCGCCATGACGTATTCAAGGTTCCCCTTGCCGCCGTTGTAGTCTTTCGGGTCGTCCATCTCGACGACGCCCTGGCCCTCCATGTTCGACTGGCCGGCAAGGAGGAAGACTTTGACGGGGCTTTTGCCTGCCTGTTTTCGCAGTGTGCCGAGAGCCTCCTTGATCCAGACGGTCATCGCTCCCTTTTCCCTGTTGGTCCAGGCATAATACGGCACGGCCGTCAGCGCGACCGGCCGATGCCGGGCGTCAAGGCCTTTGCCTTGAAGGACCGTTACGCCATCGAGCAATCCGGCGCGATGCTCGGCACGCAGTTCGGCCTCCGGTGGCAACGTCACGCTCAGAACGTCCACGTCGGGGTGATCCGCCGCCTCGATGCAGTAGATGATCGGGCCGCGCATCAACGCGATCTTGCCTCGATCCGCCTCGATGTTCTCATGCGCGTACACCCGGCGGATCGGCATCGGTATCTCCAGCTCCACGACATCGCCGGCGTTCCACGACCGTTTCAGATGGACGTAACCGTCCGGTTCCGGCGTGGCGTCGATTGTCTTTCCGTTGACTTTCAGCTCGACGTCAACAGCCTGCGATTCGGCGAAGCGGTACAAGTCGCTGGGCACGGGCCGGCCGAGCGCCCAGCCCGGTATCCGCACGCACATCTCGAAAGCGGAGGTCTGCTCGGGTGTGACCGTCAACTTTACCTGACCGTCCCACGGGTAGCGGGTCTCCTGGACCAGTTTCACCTTCGCGCCATCGTCCATTGCCAGCGAGGCTTCTCCGGCGGCGAAGAGGTTGACATACAACCGGTCTTTGCCCCGGGCATAGACCAGTCCGCCGACCTGCGGAATGATCCGCGTCAGGTTCGTCGGACAGCACGCCAGACCGATCCACGAACTGCGTTTGGCGCCCCTGCTTTCCAGCGGGTTCTGATAGAAGAAACCGTCGCCGGAGAGCGAGATGCCCGCCAGGACGGCGTTGTAGAGCGCCAGTTCCATCACGTCGGCGTGTTTGGCCTGAGCTTTGAGCAGGTTCATGCGGTGCTGCCAGAGTACGTGGGCGATTGAGGCGCAC
>Ga0272441_10007245_pt1 | contig 18120 bp, 8 predicted proteins | sample SSMProp6N_FD_193582 | JGI IMG/M metagenome (GOLD analysis project Ga0272441, IMG submission 193582) | Marine sediment archaeal communities from Little Sippewissett salt marsh, Falmouth, MA, United States - SSM-Prop-6N | ecosystem: Environmental > Aquatic > Marine > Wetlands > Sediment ... | reverse complement strand
TTACATCCCGACCGCTGGATGCCTTGGAACTACCGTCAGATGCTCCAAGAAACCGATGTCACCCGCTCCCAAACCTGTCACACCTCTTAAAAAATTCTGATTTTTTACAGGCCTACCGAAAGCACACGCTAAATCTCGATATTAATTAAATTAGTTTTGAGGTGCCCATCGACAGTAGAGATTAAGCACACTTTTCTCAACCATGCCGAAAATGCTAAAACAAATTGTCCACTTTCCCAGGCATTACGGAGTGTAGAAATCAACCTAAGAGCCGAACTGGATACGTACACGTAGAATGTAGAAGTCCGAATTCAGGATCGACTTAAGAAGGTTGAGTGTATATGAGGTATGCAGGTTTGACCGATAAGCCGGGATTACAGCATTTTTGCGTTTGAAGGCGACTGAAAACGAGTGGACCGTCTCAAGTGATACAATGTCGGCCACGTTCCCCGCGACGGTTTATGAGCAAGGTGTGCTTTTCTTGCGAACGACATTGTTTCGGCATCTCGTTCGGACCTTCAAGGGAGAGAAGTCTCTTGCGTTTCAGGTTACGAGGGACGGCGTTGGCGGATATGTTCACGGATATGGTTTCAGCGCGGGTGATGCCCAGCGCGCAAAGCATGAGTGTCGTAATAGCCACAACGGACATACTAAGATCTTACAGTTTTCGTTTACTCTCGGACATATCTGAATTCAACCATATTTGTCGTTCACATCCTGATATTTGCTTCTGCCCACCAGTTGAGATAACCTCAATCTCCAAGCATTGTAGAGTCTTTTAGGATCCGCCGAGTCCTCCGGAGGCTACGCCATTCTTCCTCAACTCTAACTGAAGATGGGGCGGAGTCCTAACTGATCGTGTCCACATTATTTCCGAGGTTCCTATAGTCAATCTTCTCTGTGGGGCTGGTCCCATTGAGGTATTCTTCTACATTGGTATATCCGTCACCATCAGAATCGGTAGAACCGTCGCTACCCTCAGCGGGATTCAACTTACATCTTATCTCCCAATCATCCGGCATGCCATCGTGGTCCGAGTCTGCGGGCAACTGATCCAGCGAAAAACGGTAGTGAGGATAGCCTCCGACCTCATGAGGATGATTCACAATGCCGGTTTTTGTGATGACTTTGCTGGTTCGGACCGTATCTGTGACACGTATGTCTACCGCGTCACGTTTTGGAAGAGTTGCACCCGCTTTGGCCAGTACGGAGTCGAAGGTCTCCATCGCTGTTTGTTGGTTGACAGGCCAGCCCTCGAAGGGGGTATTGACGCGCGCGATTTCCTCGGGTCCCCGCATGCCTTTCCAGTTGTCTGCCGTGACTTCCGGGAAGCCCTCGACGATGTTGCCCGCGACGTACCATTTGCCCGGTCGCTTGGGCATCTGAGGATACCCGTTGTTCGTCTTCCAGCGGTTGCCGGGTGAATACATATCACGCTCTTCAATTCGCACCAAGATACTGAGCATGTTATCATTCGTGGCCGGACCGGGCTTGTAGTAGTTGTTTATTACGTTCACGAGAGAGGTTTCATCACCACCATCCATAGTGCGATGCCGCCAGTTGAAGATCACATTGTTTCGGTAGTCAAATTCTCCCCCCATGCCGATGGACGGATTGCGACCTGTATTGCACGCAAACAGGTTGTGGTGGAATGTGGCGTCTTCACCGCCCCAGGTGCCGCCGAACGCGTGATTGCCTGCATTGAGTGCTTCACTGGAAATGCAGTACTGTACCGTCAGATTTTTCACGGGCATTTTCAAACGACGACCATCGGGCAGATCCTTCATATAACGATAGAGAGAGAGGTTCTCATCCATACCCCAACTGGTGCTGCAGTGGTCAACGATAACTTGCCCAATAGGATTTCCGCCGATGTTGTCGGATCCCTGTCCCCCTTCAGGACGGCCGCGTCTGACGCGCAGGTGGCGCAGTATGACGTTCTCTGTATTAATGTTCAGCGAGTGATTGGCCAGGCAGATCCCATCGCCGGGGGCAGATTGACCGGCGATAGTGATATCCGGATTGTCGATGTCGATGTTGGATTCCAGCGTGATGATCCCTGCTACGCGAAATATGACGATTCGTGGGCCTTCGGCCTCTGCGGCGGCTCTGAAACTGCCCGCGCCACTGTCGTTGAGATTCGCCACCTCAATGATGCGGCCGCCCCGACCGCCAGTGGCAAACATTCCTCCGCCCCAGGCGCCTGGAAAGGCGGGAATACCCTCAGGCAATCTTGGGGGCAATGGAGGAATTTGGCCGGGAGCGGGCAAGACCTGAGCGTGTTCGGCGATCATTTGTGCGGATACCGGACAGTGGAGGCAAAAGTACAACATTATCAAAAGATACGAGAAAGTTGAGTTCTTCATGTTTTTTACTTTCAGATGATTATATCCTTTGTAATTCTCCTGTCTTAGCGCATCGCTTCACATGGTAAGACCGCGAATCCAGCTTGACGATAGCATATGCGTTAAGGCAATTTGTGTTTCCGGCGCCACGCGGGATACCCGGTCGAGAGAAGCGAAGCGGCCCAGGTGCCGTGATAGCGATAACCGCTTCGGCGTTCGTAACTGATCTCATTGAAGTCGTAGCGAAAGACCGAGTCGCGGTCGAGATACAATGGCCGGTTCGTTCCCAGTTCGTAGAACCTTGCCCAGAGTGGCGGCGCATCGGGATCGAGGACGAGACGCCGCTCCGTGCGGCCGTCGTTCCGGCGGATACTCTCGATCCGCACCCCTTTCATGGCAACGGACCGGAACCACGCAACGGCGCCCTCGATCGCCGCGACGATCTCCGGGGTGGGTTCTTCGAACGACATCAGAAAGCGTACGATGCCTACGCTTTCGCCGCCGGAAAGTGAAGGCGGCTCGTACGCCCGCGCCCAGGCAGGCTCCAACGTCTTCTCGTCGTGCTGAGCGCACCAGGCGGTCAGTTCCCCGTTCTGTTTGATCTGCGTCCTCAGGATGCAGTCGATGCCGCGTGCCACAGCGTCGCCCGCCCGCTCGCGACGCGGCGCATCAACGAAATCGTATGGCGGCTGCCCGCCGGCCACGTCGCGCAGGATGGTGATCGCGCGGATCATCGCGCCGTCGTTGTAGGTGATTCGCGAGTAGTAGCCTTTCCGTAGCGGCCAAAATTGCGGCCACCCTCCGTTGGGGTATTGAGCGGCGAGCAGATAATCGACGCCGCGTATAAACGACTCCCGATATCTCGCCTCGCCGGTGGCATGCGCCACGCGAGCGAGAAAGGCCATTGGCAGCGTGGTCGCCTCGTTGTCCAGGCTGTTCGCCCGGCCGCGACCGAGGGGCGGAATATCATCGGGCGTACGCGGTGGCTTGGCCAGATCAGTACTCTTGGGCCAGCCGCCCTGGGGCGACTGATACTGAACGACACTGTCGGCGACGGCGCGGGCCTCGGCAGAGCCATACCACTTCGACTTTTGCCGCAAAACATTCTCGCCCCAGCGGATTGCTCCGAGGGTGACGGAGCCCTGGGTTGTCACCAGCAGGCCAATAAGCGTTCCCACGATCATGCGGGTGCGATAGAAGGATTTTTGATGCATCGCTTTTTTTTCTCCGGTTAAGGTTCCTTGACGTCAACGATCACCCGCTGGTAACGGGTGAGCCGGGGTGTGCCGTTGTCCGTGACTGCCAGGACAATGTGCATGGTACCGGCGCCGGGCGGCATAACGCGTTTCGTTGGCACCTCAAAGGAGGCCTGGGGTTGATCGAAGTCTTTGATCGTGAGCGGCTGGCCGGTGCGGGCACTGGAAAAAGTAAAGCTGCCGGCCTCGCCATAGTAAAACCACTCGTAGGTTAGTTCGTCGCCATCGGGATCCGCGCTGCCTTCGGCACTGAGATTCACGGTATCCCCTTTTTTGGCGGTCAGTCTTGCCGGGTGAGCCAGCTTGGGCACGGGCGGATGGTTGGCCTTATCATAGGGCTTGATGGTCCAATCCATGCGTGCGACAAAGTCGTTCTGATAAGCCGAACGCCAGCGCCAAATTGTGGCATGGTTGCTGGTGTGCCAGCGGCCGTCCACACCAAGGACCTCATCCACGGCATTGGTCCAGAACGGACGGGTTTCGGCCTCGAGATGCCATTTCTGCTTACGGGGGGTGTAGAACTCGTAGCGTCCGCCCCAACCGCCCCAGTCGGGATGTTCGGACACATTAAGCCCGTTGTTGACCAGGCCGAGGAAGCTCGGGGTATCACCCTCCATAAGATACGTCATGAAGGGATACTGTTTACCGAGCGGACCCTTGCAGCGAATGTGCTTGTCGAACCAGGGATTATCCACAGTGCTGTAGTCTGCACCATCGAAACGGGCATGGAAGTTATCACCACTAATACCGCTCCAAGTGGCATAGTGATAGGCGCCACCCGGATGGAAACCAGGGCTGGCGATATAGAATAGTTTGGGAAAAGTCTTGCGAATCCATGGGCCGCTGTCGTCCTGATCGGAGATGGTGTAAACGCGGAGCTTGGCGACAAACTCCGCGAGTGCCTCCGGCGAACGTGTGGCACGGACTCTCCAGAGTGCCTGCGCCAAGACATTGGGGCCTCCCCAAACCGGCACCCAGAGCGGACGCGGATCATTGCGGTCTGCGGCTGCGATTAGCAGTTCCGATCCTGAAGAGTCCATACCTTTGCCTACGGCATTCATGCCATAGTCAGGCCGCCCTTCCCGAATCACCGCGAGTAGCGATTCGGCTTTGGGGTAGCCGGATTCATGGAGTTCGAGGTTATCGCGGACCTTGCCATAGGCCTCCACGATCTCCTTAATTCGCCAGGCAGCCGTCTCTTTCTGTTGATGCACGGACGTGGTGGCCACCAGGCCCTCAACGTCGAACTGGTTGGCGTATGTAAGAAAACGAACCATGGACATGGCGTCATCCGGTTCGTTTTCGATATCGGTGAGAATGAGAATGCGGGTTTTTCCTGCGCCCGAGGCCGTCAGGCATGTCGTCCATAAAATGGCCAGGATCATGAGACATATGATCCTGCCCGAGAGGTGGCTGGTTGCTTTGGAGCGGTATTTGGCCATGCGCGTGTCACACATTCTGAGGTCTCCTTTCAATTTCTTGGTACAGCCTGTATGCGGATTATTCTTCGCTCTCGATCCATGGCATTTTATCTTTCGGCCATTGGCCATCCACGATCGGGTAGGTTTCAAGCTTCTTCGGATCGATCACAACATGTTTGATCCGTCTCCGATGCCAGGAATACGACACATGCACCAGGCCGTCCCTGGTCTGAATCACGGCCGGATAGGAGTACTGCACGCTGCCGGTGCGATATTCGAGCACCGCGGCCGCCTCCCAGTTAATCCCATCCTGGGTGACAGCCGCCGTTAGGATACCACGACCCTTGCGACCGCCTATCGGGTCTGTGCGCGTCGAGTGATTGTAAACCAGCAGGTGACGTCCGTCGTCCAGTGTCACTGCGTCAATGGCAGAACTGTTATTTGGCAGAGTAGCGTCAGTCACGGGTGACCAGGTTAAACCTCCGTCATCTGACCAGGCCTGAGCCATTTTAGCGTCCATATGATGTTCACCGGTACGAGCCAGAATTTGAAGGCGTTTCTGAGAGTGGACGAGAATGGTGGGTTGAATAATTTCGAATTTGGTGTTCTCTGGATCGTTAATCGGACCAACCTTCGTCCATGTTTTGCCATTGTCGGTGCTACGTTCCACATGGATACGCCAACCTGGACCACCTTGCAAACTGCCGCCTGCGATGATCGTCCCATCATGCATATAAACAGGCTTGTTTACAATAGGCCCAACAAATCCTTCAGGAAGCTCTTTGGGCTTGCTCCATGTATGGCCATTATCGCTTGATGTTATTACCTTACCATCATTGATACCAGGACTGACGAAATAAATCTGAATATCTCCGCCCTTCAGATGGACAAGAACCGGATTGAATAAGGTTTTTCCATCCCCATCGGAAACACTCACTGGCGATTGCCACTGGCCCCCTTTGGGTTTGCGCGCCAGCCAGATATTCACATCCGGATGGCCTTCCCTGGTACCGCCAAACCAAGCACACAACAAGTCGCCATTGGCCAGTTCCAGCAACGATGACGCGTGACAGTCCCGGGTCGGCCCCTTCCTGAAGACGTATTCTTCCAGGACGACGGCCTTCTTCGACGACGGCACGGCAGCAACTCGAGAAACACCGGACGTTAACCACCCGTTGATATATTCTTCCACATTGGTATAGCCGTCACCGTCACGGTCCTTGGCCCCGTCGGAGGCATCCTCGGGATTGAGGCCCCGCTCCTTCTCCCAGGCATCCGGCATGCCGTCATGGTCGGAATCGGCAGGCGCCGGTTCGCTTTTCAGCTCCGGCCATCCACCAACATCGCTTGGGGTCGTAATAATACCATTGTTTCCATAGGTTGCAGTACCGTTACGGACTTCTTCAATAATACGTCTGTCAATATTGTCGCGTTTAGATCTTGAGCAACCTGCATGAGCGAGAACAGCCTTATAGGCATCGTGTGGAGTTTCCCGGTTTATAGGCATGGCATCCCAAGGCGCACTCATTTTGTTGTATGAATCACCGTCAACGCCCAGCCAGTTGTCGGCCGTAACGTCAGGGAAACCATCCACGTAATTGCCCGCAACATACCAACTGCCCTTGTCGTCGCTGGAACGCCCGGAAGGTTCGGCAATCCGGTCGCTGACCCCGCTGTCAGTTGCAGGCCCTGGTTTGTAGTAATTGGCGACCATGTTGATGGTGGAGAATTCAATCGGCGGTTTACGCCTGTCGCCCGACTGATGTGCTTCCGCGCCATAGCAGCTTTGATATCCCCAGTTGTACAGCACATTGTTTCTGTAATCGTTGAATCCGCAACCGGAGGCCCACCGCGGATTGCGACTGTCGTTGTGTGCGATCAGGTTGTGATGGTAGGTGCCATAGTTGTTACCCCAAATGCCGCCGAAGCGGTGACCAATGTTCTCACCATTTCTGGATTTGGCGCAGGCTTCGGTGATCATGCACCATTGAATGGTGACGTTTTCATTATGGTAAGGGGACATTACCTCATCACTGCTCCAACTGGCCGACACATGGTCCAGGATAATATTCTCATGATACCTGCCCCAGATTGCATCAGTTTCAACCGTGGGATTTGCCCTTACGCGGATATACCTGATGATCACGTTGCTGGCGTCAATGGTGAGACTGCCTTTGATGCAAATACCGTCCCCCGGAGCCGTTTGTCCGGCTATGGTAATTTTGTTGTTTCTAATTCTGAAATTTCCTGTGATCGTGCCCGCAACACGGAACACCACAGTTCTGGGTCCTGATGCTCCAATCGCCTCACCCAGGCTACCTGGACCGGAGCTCTTTAGGGTTGTGACTTCGTAAACCTTGCCGCCGCGTCCGCCCGCTGAATACTTGCCATAGCCCTCGGCCGTGGGAAATGCCAATTGCTGGGCGTGAAGCATGCCCTCGTAACCTAATACTGAAACGGCCAACACTATTAATAATTTTGTAAACCTCGCCGACGTCATTGTTACCTCCCTGGTTAATTGATTTGATTGAGCCGTTTGGCTTTTGATTATGCTATTCAATCTCAACGACCACACGCTGGTAGCGTGTTAACGGCGGCGTACCGTTGTCTGTCACCTCGCAGATGATATGAATGGTTTGCCCGTCGCTGGCATCTTTAGGGACGGTTAACGCGGCTTCCTGACGGTCGGCATTGTCTATCGCGACCGCTCCAGCATAGGTATCCGCTTCCTGATACTCCCACCATCGATAGGTCAAGGCATCACCGTCGGGATCCGCGCTGCCTTTGGCGCTTAGCGACACCTTCTTTCCGGGCCGAACCTTCAAGTCGAGGGCATGGGCCAATTTGACCACCGGCGGGTGGTTGGCTCGATTATAAGGCTTGACGCACCAGTCCGCCCGCGCCGCGAAATCATTCTGAATCGCGTCAAACCAGCGCCACATGGGTTTCAGATAGGCGGCGAGTTTCTGGTCGTTGGGGATATTCTCACGCATCCGACTCCGGCCCCAGGCGTTCGACGTATGCCATCTCCCCTCGGGATACTCGTACCCGGGTTCCAGCACGGGATCGAGCCAGGTATTCTCACGCACCCTCACATAGCGCCCGCCCCAACCGCCCCAGGCGGGAGATTCCACGCTTCGCAGTCCCGTTGGGATCGTATGCAAAAATGCCGGCGAATCACCCTCGGATCGGAAACGGCCGTCATCATGTGCTTTGTACAGCGCACACAGCGGTCCGTGATCCTGCAGGATGTGGCGAGTCATCCAATCCCCGCGAAAGACATCATGCGTCTGCTCGGGAAGAATCTTCTCCCAGTGGTACGCGAATGCGACGAACTGATCGGAAACGATTGTGGGGATGTTGTATTTGCCCCAATGCGGCCGAATGTAATCCTGATACGTTGAATCCTGCTCCCAGATAAAGAAGAAACGAATCTTTTTCGCCACTTCGGCCATCCTTTCCGGATGTTTTTCCTCGATGGTCTTCAGCGCCCTCGCTATCGTGTTCGGTCCGCCCCACGCTTGCAGCCAAATTGGTCGATCGTCGGTGTCGTCCAATAGCACCTTTACGATAAGCTGCGATCCTGCCGTTACTTCTTCAATCTCTCCTTCCGCCTTTACATTCCCCAGGGCCGTGCGCTGCCGCAGGTATTGCGGCGTCGGAAAAGCAGGATCATGCTTCACCAGGTTTGGGTAAACCTGCGCATATGCATCCAGATAGGGCTCAACCCAGTCATCCCCGGCCCATCGGTGTCCCTGCCAGTGGTATTGTGAACTCGATGTGACAATACCCTCGATATCCCATTCATTGGCATAGAGCAGGAACCGGACCATGGAACACTCGTCGTCGATCTCGCCGTCCGAGGTTACAATCACCCGCGGTCTGCCATCCGTCGGCCCGGCAGCCGCTTGATAAACACCGGAAGTCACCAATCCGTTGATATACTCTTCCACATTGGTATAGCCGTCGCCGTCCCGATCCTTGGCCCCGTCGGAGGCATCGTCGGGATTAAGACCCCGCTCCTTCTCCCATGCATCCGGCATGCCGTCATGGTCGGAATCGACAGGCGCCGGTTCGCTTTTCAGCTCCGGCCATCCACCAACATCGCTTGGGGTCGTAATAATACCGTTGTTTCCATAGGTTGCAGTACCGTTACGGACTTCTTCAACAATACGTCTGTCAATACTATCGCGCTTAGGCTTTGAACAGCCTGCATGAGCGAGAACAGCATTATAAGCATCGCGTGGGGATTCCTGGTTTATCGGCATGGCATCCCAAGGCTTGTCCAGCTTGATGTATTCGTTCCCATCTATGCCCAGCCAGTTGTTGCTCGTAACGTCGGGATAGCCATGTACATAATTGTCGGCCACATACCAACTGCCTACACCACCCTCATTCCCGCCAGGCTCTGCAATGCGTCTTTTCACGTTATCTCGAGTGGCAGGGCCTGGTTTGTAATAATTGGCAATCATATTGACCGTAAAAAAATTCAATTTAGCGTCACTATCTTCAAGTCCTTCTCCTCCATAACAACTGTTATAACCCCAGTTATACAATACGTTATTTCTGTAATCGTTATATTTGGAGCCTGAAGCCCAACGCGGATTGCGGCTGTCGTTATGTGCAAACAAGTTGTGATGGTAGGTACTATAATTGTTTCCCCAGATGCCACCAAACCTGTGTCCCGTGTTCTTCCCATTCTTAAATTTGGCGCACGCTTCCGTTATCATGCACCATTGAATGGTTACGTTTTTATTACGGTAAAGGGATAACACCTCATCGCTGCTCCAACTTGCTGAAACATGGTCCAGGATAATGTTACTATGATACTCGCCATCTATTGCATCAACTTCGCCAACAGCAGGATTAGGCCTTACGCGGATATACCGGATGATCGCGTCGTTGGCGCTAACTTTAAGACTGCCTTTGATGCAAATTCCCTCGCCCGGAGCCGTTTGCCCGGCTATGGTGATTTTATCATTTCTAATGTTAAAATTCCCTTCGATCGTGCCCGAAATACGGAACATAACAGTTCTTGATCCTGAGGCTGAAATTGCCGCCCCAAGGCTGCCTGCACCTGTAGGATTAAGAGTTGTGACTTCATAAACCTTGCCGCCCCTTCCGCCAACAGAGTACTTTCCGTCGCCTTCGGCCGTTGGAAATGCCAATTTCTGGGCATGGACCATACTGGCGCACCCTAACAAAGCAACGGTCAACTGTATTGATTTGATGAACCTTACCGATTTCATGATCATACCTTCCTTCATATTTTATGGACTTGCATGATTCTTGACGATGCTATTACATCTGTTCACTTTGACTTTTTCATTGAATCAGGCGACTGACAGCGGAGCATGCGTTGGGCAAAATCGCCCAGGAAATCTTCACGCCACCGGCTGACCGTCTTTGCGCCGCTATGCGATCCTTCTGCTACCTCCAAAGACGGATCGTCTGTCCACCAGTTGGGCAGCTTGGAAGATGGTCGGCGGGCCATTTCGGGCGGCGGAACGAAAGCCGTGATGCCACCCTTTTTCCCGTTGAGAGTGAGTACATTGCTGCGGATCGTGAAACTGTACGCCTTTGCGGCTTTCGGACAGAAACGGAATCGCATCGTCCCGTCGCCGGATGCATGGCCGGGCAACTTCTGATTCTCCACCGCCAACACCGCCTCAGGCTGCTCCGGAAGGTTATGACCCATTGGTAACACGAGTTCGAGGATACCGAAGACCTCCATGCAATCCTCTTTCGTGGTCATCCGCTTGAAACGATTATAGGGCCGCTCCCATGCCGGTACAAAGCGTCCGCCCCAGCCGGGTTGTGTGGGATCGCTGGGTGTGCTCTTAAGGAGCCAGCCCACTGACGGTGTGTCGCCCATCTTGATATCGTCCTTCTTGCTGACAAAGAAATCACCTAATGCACCTTTGCCGGCGATGTGCTGTCTCACGAATGCCCTATTGCCCCATTGGCCCGACTGATTGCCGCCCGTAAACCAGCCGCGATATGCGGCATTGGACTCGATAATCCACAGTTTGGGATGGTTCTCGACAACGTATTGGTAGGCATCGGGCGACCATTTCTTGTTCGGCCCGCCGATCCAATACACACGCAGCTTGGGTAGGATGTCGGGTGCGTCGTGGAGCGCCTGGGCCAGATCCTCAATAAGGCCCCAGACAAGAACATGGAGCGGTCGCGGATCCTCGCGTCGTGCGCACTCAATGATCCAGTTTGATCCCTCAGTCGAGCGTCGTACACCCGCATAGGGCGCGCGCTCGGTTTCGCCCTGTTTGGTAATCGCACGCAGGGCGGCGGGTGTGGGGTATAGATCGGAATACGTCTTCAGATTGGCATAATCCTTCTCATAGCAGTCGATGACCCGCAATATGTCTTCCTTGCGACCCATATCGAAGGGCGATGAAATGAGGCCTTCGATGTCGAGGACGTCTGCATAGACGAGCAAATGCACCATCGACTGAAAATCGTCCGGATCGGTACCGCCTATGTCAGTGGATACAATGACGCGGTAACGATGGCCGGCCAGCGCTCCGCTGCTACTTGCGGTCGCCTTCCCATAGAACTTGTCCCCCTTCTGGGCTTCGGCGAGAGCACCTGTTGCTGCCAGACTGCTCAAAATCAGGATGGTAATCTTTATCGTATTCCATGTCGTCATGTCAGCGATCCTTTGATAATGATTAGCATTCTGTGCGCATACGGTCTCAAATGCAATGTCATTTTGCGTTTATTTCTTAACACTTTGCGAACATGCTGAGTATCAACAAACCGCGCCCCTGCCGAGGTGATAGCTGAAGGCGCCGAGTTGATATCGATCTCGCGGTCATTTCAGCAGGCACACGCCGGAATCCAATCCATCCTCTATCGGAAGCAGTTGCCTCTGCGACCACTTCAGTTGCGCGCACATCGGATCAGCAGGGATCCGACGTGCCCGCAGTTGATGGGTCTTGAACTTTGTGACTTCAAATCGTAGAACTTGATCTCTAATCGGATTGAGAAGTCTTTTCTATGGATCCATCAGGGTTATAATCTGCCCTTGTCTGAGGGCATCATTGAACAGGTAAACATCATCAAGAGCGCCATTGAAGCAGTCCTGGCCCGTCCCGTTCTGATAGAATGTGGCGCCAAGTAATACGTGCGCATTGGCGCCCGTTCCTAACTGAAATGTGGTAGAAGTAGCAACGGCCTGACCATCTATGTAGAGCACGGAATTGCTTGCGTTGTCAATCGTAAAAGCAATGTGCTGCCACTCAGACCTCAGCAACGGTTCTGGAGTGTACAGCCTCCCACCATCATGCATGAACACGCCCAGCAGGTCCGTGTCTCGATTGAGTTCTATCTGCCACATCATTCCATCTGCCGCCCAGGTCTCTCTCTTACAGACAAGGCCCTGCCAGTTATTCGTACTTCCGTCCCACTTCGCCCAAACCGCACAGGTCAACTCGTTCGTTCCGGCTGCAGGATTGAACGTACCGCAATCGACATAGTGATTGTCCTCACCATTGAAGTGCAGGGCATGGGCGCCTTTTCTCCCGGCCACCCAAAGGGTGCCCACGCCACCCTTGACGGTGCCGGTGTGACCACCAGCCGAGTCGCCAACAATGGTACCCGAGCCCTCATCAAGTGGCCAATGCGCCACCGGGGACTGACTGATGGGTTCCGACCCAGGCAGAGACGGGGCGGAGATCGGAGGAAGCAATCTGATGTCATCAAAAAATAGAACGCCCGAGCCTCCAACTTGCGGCGAAACTCGATTACCGACACCAAGGTAGATTTTCGTGATATTTGTCAGGTCCACGCCGGCATCCTGGAATTCCTTCAGTGCGATCGCCCATTTATGCCACCACGCCTCCTTCATTTCGCTCAAATCCCCGCCGTACGCCACGGAGGCCAGATGGCCGAGACCGTCTTCGAGAGCCACATAGATCTGATCGCCAGCGTTTGCATTATTCTCCGGGGCCCCGTAGAAATACAGCGACAGAGTCTCAACACCGCCCTTCGTCCAATCCGAGCCCATTTTCAAACCAGTAACATCCGCCTCGGCCTCTGAGTAACGGCCCTTACCTGACAAACCGCTGTTGTTGTAGTAATACGGCATTGACTGTTTTCCATCGTGAACGATCTGACGCTCAACAAAAGGTGTTGCCTCATGACCTATAATCGAGCCTGTCCCGTTGCCGGGAGAGTAAGGGGGATTATCCTGTGTGCCGTAGCCAACGCCGTCTTTCCAAACCAAATATATCCGGTTGCTCTGAGGATCATCGGGATTAAGACCATTGTAGGACTCAAAGTTATCCACAACGATATGGTCAGCCGTTGCAAAACTCCAGATCTCCCCTTGCCAGATCGCGGGAATCTCGGCCTCGTTGACCTCATCGACTCGCCAGTAGTACGTGCTGGCCAGCTCGAGAACCGGACGGCAGCTACCGTCGGCAACACGGATCGCTGTTACGGTTCCCTCTCTCACGGCCTGTTCGTCAGTGCTCAGGTACACCTCATGCGTGGCCGCATCGCGACCAGAACGCCAGTGCAGCGTTACATCCACTCCCACATCCTCTGCGCCGGAGATCGGACGTGGCTCACTTGCCCAAACGGGTAGATAGAAGAAACGCACCTCGCTCAGACCGTACTGTTTGAATAAGTCGCCGACCCAGTTGCTATAAACGCTAATCTTCACATACTTAACTGGCACCCCGCCGAAGGGGACTGTGGTATTGGCGGCATAATCCTCAGTGCCGGGCGCTTCATTGAATACGGAAATGCTGTCATTCAGTATCCAGTTAACACCATCGGTTGAATATTCTACCGCGACATCCTGAAGACCAAGTTTGGCAAGAAACGATGGTCCATTATAGTTCCATACTAACATCTCATGGAGTTTGTAGGTTTTATCAAACTCATACTGGATCCAGGCCGGCAATGCTTCATCCTCAACCGTCGCCCACATATCCTCGATCTCAGCCGAGTGAAGGTCGTCAACTAATCCTGATTCATTGACAGTATTTTCGGGACCCTGACCTTCGGCCTGGCTGGATGCGGTGGCAACAATATTCTCACCGGCAATCGGATAAGCGAAAGGCTCGACCGTAAAGCTCCAGACAGAGCCCTTGAAGATGGTGGAATCTGGAGGTGCATTGACCTCATCGATGCGCCAGTAGTAGGTCTGGCCATATTCCAAATCAAGGGTTCCGCTGATGGGATACTGATTGGGATCTTGACGGCCTTTGTAAACCCCGCTCAAATCAACTGTTGGGGTGGCGTTATTCACATCGTCGGGATTCGTTCCGAAGTACACATCGTGTTTTTGTGCGTACTCTCCCGGCGTCCAAATCAATATGATATCACGCAGCACATCTGTCGCCTCATTCTCGGGTTGTGGTGCTGTCGCCAGGCTGGGGGGGACTACTCCCAGGTCGGTTGCATTTGTGATCCGGACTTCGTCGACCGCCATCCAGCCCCAACTGCCTTGAAAGGCATCGACCACCTCAATAAGGACCCTCTGGCCGGCATAGGCCGAAAGGTTGATTGTATCTTGCCTCAAGTCTCCATGGCCATTAGTTAGGACACTCTCAAGAAGGGTACCATCAACAGCCGAAAGGACAGCAATGCCGGCAGAACCGTCTGTATATCCCCCGTCCGGATTCGAATCAAGTTCCGGCGCATGAGTTCCACTGCCCCCACCATGGGCCCAAACGGTCAGTACCGCCCCTGCATCGAGCAACACTGGAGGCGAAGTGGCAATTTGGTCATTTTGCTGGCTATGGAGATTGTCGCCCCACTGAGTGAGGTTGTAGGTATTCAGATAACTCTGCTGGCCTCGCCCATTAACCGGGAACGTAAAAGGTTGGTTTTTGCCGGCTTGGTTGTACTCCAGCGTTCCGTCGGCTTTAGTTTTGTCGCCTTCTTCAACAGGAGGGGTCAAGCCGTCATACTGATCAGGCCGCCCAATTGACCAGGCCACGCCGGCATCCGGCAGACCGCCCGTCAATGCTTCATCACCGGCCTTGCCGGGATCGTCAGCAGCAGGAACCGGCGTATTGACGCTCCAGAGAGAAAAGCCGTGATCGTTGTCGTTCTCGAAGTCCCAAATAACATCTGCACTTGTGGGAACCGATCCCAACAAAGCCGCTATTAGAACCATATACAATACTCTTCTATACATGACTTCACCTCCTTACGATAGATCGAAGTTCGAGACTTCATCGCAATACGTAATATCAGCCGAATGATACAAAGAGCCCTTTGCGATGTTGGCAAAGGGCTCGCCAACATTGTCTAACTGTGCGTGCACCTGCAGTTGTCGCTCAGAAAACACCTTTCTCACGGTAAATAGCCGGGCGCTGATTTTCATCAGTATATAGCGAAAGTTCATTCCTGCACAAAGAAGCTTACCATTATCAGGGTCCGGGAACAACACTCGCGTTGGTGATTCTGATTTCGTCAACAGCCATCCAACCCCAACCGCCTTCATGGGCATCAACGGCTTCGATAATGACCTTCTGACCGGCAAAGGCTGACAGGTCAAGGACAAAATCATCTTCAAAATTCCTACCTTCCGTTTCCATGCTTGCCAGAAGTGAGCCATCCTCAACCGAGAGGACCGCGATGCCGCCGGAACCATCTGTATATCCCTTGCCCGGTTCATCAAGTGTGGGTTCGTGATCGGCCCCAGAAGCTGCAACTGAGGCTGTGAGTATCGCCCCGTCAGACAGAAGTACTGTGGGTGAGGTCGCAATCTGGTCATTTTCCTGATCATGGACGAAATCGCCGTGATAGTTCAGATTGAAGGTATTGAGGAAACTGTGATCAGCGGTCATGCGCTCCGTGCCAGAAAAATAATCCAGCAACCCGTTTGCGTCCGTACGGGCATGGTTTGGATCGGCGCCCGGCAAAAGCCCGTCCATCTGGGTGGGGGGGGCAATGGTCCAAACCACACCGGCCTCCGGCAGGTTATTGGGGTTACCCGGCTCCCATCCACCTGTTAATGCTTCGTCACCAGCGACGTTGGGATCATCGGCAGCCGGAGTCGCGGGATTGACACTCCACAAGGTAAAACCGTGGTCATTTCCGTTCTCAAAGTCCCAATTTATCATCACCACTGTCGGAGCAACCGGGCGGGGATTTAGCCAGCGGATGGCGGCATCATAGAAGGCCCAGCCCTCGTCGGTCATTGCTTCGGGGCCAAATGGGCCGCCGTCAGCCTCACTCAAGCCCGGCAGTGAAAAGCCGACGATCCGGCTGGCCGCTGGATCTCCATTAGCCAGTTCTGCGCCCTTTTCGATCGCGAAGACAATCGCTAAGTCGTTGCCATCGACATTTATCTGGGCGAGGACCTCGGCGCCTGGAGCGACATTGCTGGCCGAGTCGGCAGTCCACGAATTCTCCGGATCGAAGAATTTCATAGGACCCGTGCTCAGTCCGGCGTCCGTGATAATCGGGTGGGTCTCATTAACGATATCCACATCGCTGCCAGCGTACCAATTGGTAGCAACGGCCGCCCCCGCGAAGAAATGGTTGTCCCATCCGTAGGCCTCTTGGTGCATCGTCGGCGCCGATGTGCCCCTGAGGTTATCGGCACGACTCGAACTGATGGACTCGGAGATCACCAACACGTCAAGTTCATTGGCGTCGGCTTTCGTGAAGACTCCGTCACGGACATCATCCTGTGGGACGACCACAACATGGTATCCCAACATTCCGAGACGCTCAATCTGTGCCGCATCAAAGCCCATTGTCAACTCGTTGTCCACTAATTGGGCGATGAACCCGGCGACTTTGCACGTCGCATTGGCGATTCGGATCTCGTCGATCGCAAGCCAGCCCCAACTCCCCTCAAAGGCATCGACCACATCGATAAACACTTTTTTACCGGCAAAAGCGGAAAGATCGAGTGTATCTTCGGTCAGCGTCCCGTGGCCATTCAAATGCAAGCTGGCAAGTAATGTCCATTTGTCGTCTTCTTCGGCTGAAAGGACGGCAATCCCTGAAGAACCATCTGCGTACATCATGGCCGGATCAGGATCATATTCCGGTGCATGAGTACCACTACCGCCACCTTGGGACCAAACCGTTAGCACGGCACCCTCACCCAACACAACCGCTGGTGAAGTTGCAATCTGGTCATTTTCCTGAGCATGGACGTTGTCGCCCCATTGCGTGAGGTTATAGGTATTCAGGTAACTCTCTTGGCCCCGATCATTCACAGGAAAGGTAAAGGGGTGATTCTTGCCGGCTTGATTGTATTCCATCGTTCCATCAGCCTTGACCTTGTCGCCCTCCTCGACGGCGGGCTTCTGGCCGTCATACTGGTCGGGCCGGCCAATGGACCAGGCCACACCAGCCTCCGGCAGGCCCGTATGCCCGCCCACACCGGTTATCGATTCATCGCCCGCAATGCCGGCATCGTCAGTCCATCCAACAGCCGGGAATACACTCCACAAGTCAAAGCGATGGGCGTTTCCGTTCTCAAAGTCCCAGATGACGTCGTCCCCATGGGCCGTTGACACAGCCACCAGACTCACCGCCACTGCCAAGGCTATACAACTCAATTCTCTACACATGATATGCCTCCTTCAGAAAAGTTAATAAATGACTTCATCTGCCCCGGTAACCCGCCGAAGCAGAGTTACATCCGGCCACTTTCCCCCGAAAAGAACGCAAGCATACGAACAAGACAAATTGGCAGCCTCTCTACTTGACTCGTGGCTTCGACGAACATAAAAGTCCACCAAGAGCCACGACGAGCCGCATATAGCCCGTTCAATTTCAATGAATTACAGACACCTCCTGTGTTTTTTTTATTGTCAAATTTAATCAATTTTTTGCCCACATAGCAAGGCCGTTTTGCGTCCGTGAGACAATGCCAGGCGTCAGAGGCTCAGTAAGGCAGGTCCTTCTTGGGCCACGCCAGTCTGAAGCCCTCATCCAAATCAGACACCCTCGGCAGGATTTCGACGTGTCCATCTACAAAAACGATGTTTGTTCCACCCTTGTCGAGGTCTCCCGGGGCGTTGTGAAAGGTGGCGTAATTGTCAATCTGCCTGGTCCAATTGCCAACGGTAAAGTGAGTGTCATTAAAGGGATAGTTGC
>Ga0272441_10007244_pt1 | contig 18122 bp, 17 predicted proteins | sample SSMProp6N_FD_193582 | JGI IMG/M metagenome (GOLD analysis project Ga0272441, IMG submission 193582) | Marine sediment archaeal communities from Little Sippewissett salt marsh, Falmouth, MA, United States - SSM-Prop-6N | ecosystem: Environmental > Aquatic > Marine > Wetlands > Sediment ... | reverse complement strand
GAGATGTGAAGGCCTACAATCAAGACAATAAACCTTGACGGCCTGGGAACAGGTCTCGACCTAACATGATAATCCTGACTGCAAGCTTTAGCTGTACAATATTCGATTCTTGACGACGTCCATTGAAGACGTTACCGCCCGATAATTTTTTTGCAAATTATGTCTTTGGCATAAAAACTGACATTTTTTTGGACTCGATTTGGAAAAATCAAGGTCTGTGGTGTCAAAATGGATACACGATGTCCCCTGATCTTGGCGGCGGTTTTCAATCGCTGAAAGGATCGATTGTGTGTGTGTTCTGTCATTCATGAGAATCTTCAATTTGTGCCAGTTTTACTTGTCACTTTTTGCCGTTATGCGGTTATTTACGACCAAGGGACTTCATGTACTTTTTTGATTTCTTAAGTCTCATCCTGGATGCTTTTTTCTTTACGGTATCGACCGATCGTCCCAATCTTTCTGCAACTTTAGCGGTTGGATTATTTGGGAAGAGTCTTCTGAGTAAAGCAACTTCGCTCTTCGACCATAATTTTTTTGTAACTTTCTTTTTTGCCATTGTATAACTCCTTCTACTTATTTGAACTTCTGGATACCATTTACTTCGTTCTATTCTAAGGGCGAGATATGTAGGAGTCACCCCGAGTTCGATATACCCGCTCCCCACGCTTTTTGTAATGGGCCAAGGCGCTCTCACGACTATCAAGATCTTCATCTGTATACAACAACGTTGTATTTCCAATCAGAATCTCATTTCCATCGGTCAGAGTCGTACTGTCGGTGATTTTATGCCCATTGATGGACACGCCGTGCTTACTATGCATGTCCTCTACATAATACTTGTTTGTTGTCTTATCGAACCATATCCGCAGGTGCTTTCGTGAAACTAATGCATCTAACACCTGCAACGAAAGAGCCTCATCCCGGCCAATCACGCTGGTCCGTTGGCCAAGTGGTAGATATTCCCCTTTTTGCTTTCCCGATGTCACGATAATGGATCCCATGCTTGAATCCTCTATAGTCAATTCTTTGATATATATCCCATCAACCTACTCTGATATGATATTGTTAGTGTGTGAAGCCGTCAAGGTCTGTTGATTTCTGATACAGAACCGATCCTTGTTGCGTTTGCGAGTTAGATTGCGGCAGTCTTGTTGGCCACTGCTTGGCCTTTTCCGGTTTGTTCCAGGCTTCGTGGAGGGTAATGAGGCTATTCCATGATCTAACGTTTGTGAGTGTCACGAATGGCGGTCCGTTAAGCAGCATGCCCTGCTCTCCATTGTGCTCTTGTCATTCTCAAAGACGGATAATGTGTCCCCTCTTGACGGACCGCTCGCGGCTCCAGTCGGCCCGGTCTTTCTCTGACAAGTCTCAACATCTGTCCGTCGGATGACAACCTATTAGCATCTTGGAGTAATTCCGTTACGTTGTATTATTGGATTCGGATGAAGCATACCAAGAGCAATTCTACTTGACGAGAAGGGAACCTATATGGTATAAATACTCTTGTTGGAGTTTGTCTATTCTCAGCCTCGCTGAGGGTGCAACCTCTATGATTTTCTTCAATGGTTTTGAACGCTGTTTTTGCCTTGTCAAAGGAGGTGGAGTGACTGCAATAAATACATATCTTCTGCAGTCACGAGAGAAACATGACGAAGATAAAATAACCATTCAATTTCTTATTTGAAGGAGGTTTATTATGAACAGAAAAGTTGTGCATTGTATTTTCTTTTTGCTTGTCTTTGGGACGTGGGCTTCAGACGTCGCCGGCCAAAACGAATATATGGTCCTGCACCTTTTATTCGACGAAGGTAGCGGGGAAGTCACCCAGGACATGAGCCAGACGGGTCTGCAGGCAATCCTTGAGGGCAGTTATGACTGGACGACAGGCAAATTTGGCCAAGCGATCGCCTTCACCGATGGACGGGCCGTTGTCTCTGAAAGTGATCCTCTAAACTTGCCCCAAACAACGGTAATGGCCTGGGTTAATCCTGCTTCTATCGTGGCCGTGGATACTGTCAATTGGTACACAGATATAAACGCGATTTACGGCAAAGCGGGTAATGCCGGAGATGATTCAGTGACGTTGGGCTTGATGGCGGAAGATGGTGTATACTTTTATACCGACACGGGTGCCAATAATGAACTCACCGTGCCGGATGCGGGAGTCAACCTGGGGCAGTGGCATCACATTGCCGGCACATTTGATGGTACTGTCATGAGAGTCTTCGTTGATGGTGAGCAGGTTGGGGAACTGGCGGTTGTGGGCAGCATTATCGAAAATCCGATCCTACCGACAGTTGGCGGGCGAGCAGATGTTGCCATATCATTTGATGGAGCGATTGATGAAGTGAAAGTATTCAGCCAAGCCCTCACGCCAGACGACATTCGAAATGCTATGTTTGGTGGGATCTGGCCCTACGCTTATAGTCCTATTCCTGCCGACGGCGCTATCCATGAGGATACCTGGGTGAACCTCGCCTGGATGGCGGGAGGATTTGCGGTTTCACATAATGTGTATATTGGTGAGAATTATGACGATGTGAACAATGGAGCCGAAAGCACGTTCCAGGGCAATCAAACAGAAACGTTTATCGTTGTAGGTTTCCCCGGCTTTCCTTATCCGAATGGGCTTGTGCCGGGCACGACGTATTATTGGCGAATCGACGAGGTCAATCCGGAAGATCCGAATAGTCCATGGAAAGGACAAGTCTGGAGTTTTTCGATCCCACCCAAGACGGCTTATGATCCCGATCCGGCTGATGGGGCTGGAATTGCTGATACGTCGGTGACCTTAAGATGGACGGCGGGTTTCGGGGCGAAATTGCATACGGTTTACTTCGGCGATGACTACGACACGGTAGCAAATGCCGCGGTAGGTGTTCCGGCGGGTGAGACGAGCCACAATCCCGGTCCATTGGAGGCAGAGAAGGTGTATTACTGGCGAGTTGATGAATTCGACGGCATCGGAACATATAAAGGCGAAGTATGGACCTTTACGATGCCGGACGCCGTCGGAAGTCCACAACCCGCAAATGGCGCGACTGATGTGGCGATGGCAACGGTTCTTAGCTGGACGGCGGCTGATAACGCCGCATCCCACGAGGTGTACCTTGGGCTGGACAAGAACGCCGTGCGCAGCGCCGATACGACTTCATCCGAATATCAGGGATCCAAGGCACTGGGGGCGGAAAGCTTCGATCCCGGATTGCTTGAGCCGGGTGCAACGTATTATTGGCGTGTGGATGAGGTCTATGCCGGCAATACGGTAAAAGGTCCTGTCTGGACTTTCACGGTCGGCAATTATCTGTTGGTTGATGATTTCGAGAGTTATACTGATGATGATCCAAACAATCAAGCGATTTGGCAAACATGGATCGACGGCTTCGGCGTAGCCGACAATGGCGCGCAGGTTGGTTATCTTGTTCCCCCATATTGTGAGCAGACGATTGTCCATGGCGGTGCCCAATCCATGCCTCTCTTGTACACCAATGAAGCCGGTGTAACGAATTCGGAGGGGGTGCTACCATTGACGGATCTACGGGACTGGACAACAGCAGGAGTCGCAGAATTGTCGCTCTGGTTCCGAGGCGATTCAGCCAATGCGGCTGATCCGCTATATGTGGCGGTCTCCAATGCGGCCGGCTCGCCGGCGGTCGTGGCCTATGACGATCCGAGTGCGGCCACGATTCGCTCGTGGGTACAATGGCATATCCCACTACAAAGCTTCGCCGATCAGGGGATCAACCTGACCGACGTGGATAAAATCGCCATCGGTCTGGGTAGCAAAGCTGGTATGGCGGTCGTTGGCGGTACAGGAACGATGTACATTGACGACATTCGACTGTATCGGCCATGAGCGACCGGTTGTGTAAAATCTAAAAAATGCACGGAGATCGCTTCGGTGTGTAGCCTTAGCGGAATGACTGGAACTTCTCTCATAAAGGAGGACTATCATGTCTAAGAAATTGCGGTCTTTGGCTTCTATAGTGAATATGATAAATCTGAATGTGTGGAAATGCTACTCGATTCATTCAGCAGGAAATGCAAGTTTGTTCAGAGATGTTGTGTTGATCGGGTTCCTGTGGGTTGCCAGTTTCCTCCTCACAGCGATGCCTGCTGCTTGTGCCGAGGATATGTATGCACTGGAAGTGGGTGTGGGGATGACGGTAACAATTGATGATGATGACGACGTCCTCAGATTGAGTACCTACACTTACGAGCTATGGTTCAAAGACCTGGAAGGACCAACAGGGAGTTGGAGACGCGTTTTCCATAAAGGTTTGAATGATGTGAATACAGGCAGAGGACCACTTTTGTCGCTCCGCCCAGATGATCCGGGACTGCACTTCGCTCACAGCACCGGATCGGCCCAGCAAACCGTAAACGTGACGGAAGGCGTCCCACTCAATGAGTGGCTACATGTCGCCCTTGTGCTGACGGATTTGGACGGAGATCAGATCATCTATCAAAATGGTGTCGAAGTCGCAAGGAATGATGTCTCCGGCCTTACCGACGCTACTCAGGAGCCTGTTCTTCAAATAGCCGCCGCCAATGCGGCCAGTGTCGTTTTGGACGATTTTCGTGTCTGGAACTACGCCCGTACCCAGGAAGAAATCCAAGCCGACATGAACAGGGAAGTCACCGGGTCTGAAGAAGGATTGGTCGGTTACTGGAGATTCAATGAGGGAGAAGGAACGACGGCCTATGACATGTCGCCTTACGAAAACCACGGAACCATTACAGAGGCTATTTGGAGGACGGATGCCGCCCCTATTACACCAAGCAAGCCTATAGTTGTAGCTTCTGACCCTGTTCCGGCTGATGGAGACATCATTGAAGCCACGTGGGTGAATCTTTCCTGGGAGCCCGGCGCTTCTGCGGTCTCTCACGATGTGTATCTGGGCGAGAATTCCGACGATGTGGACAACGGCGCTGGGGATACTTTTCGAGGCAACCAAACGTCCACACTGTTCCTCGCGGGCTTTCCTGGATTTGCCTATCCCGAAGGTCTTGTGCCGGGAACGACGTACTACTGGCGAATCGATGAGGTTGACGAGGCGGACCCGAACAGTCCATGGAAAGGTCCGGTTTGGAGCTTCTCGATTGCCCCCAAGACAGCTTATGATCCCCAACCAGCGGACGGCGCCGAGTTCGTGGATCCGAATAATGTCACCCTGAGTTGGACACCGGGCTACGGAGCTATACTCCACACGGTCTATTTTGGCAGCGACTATGACGAGATAAACAACGCTACAGGAGGGGCGCCTCTGGGTAGTGCAAGTTACAAACCCGGCCCACTTGAACGAGAAAAGGTCTATTTCTGGCGCGTCGATGAGTTTGACGCCATCGAGACGCACCAAGGCGATATCTGGAGCTTTACGACGCCGGGTGCCGTCGGGAATCCGCAGCCGGCGAATGGTGCCGCGAATGTGCAATTGAACGCGATTCTAAACTGGACGCCGTCCGACAGCGCTGTCTCGCATCAACTCTACTTCGGTGTGGATAAAGAAGCCGTACGCACGGCCGGTCCGGGCTCAGTCCAGGACAAAGGCTCTAAGGCATTGGGGGCCGAGAGCTACAATCCCGGATTGCTCGATGCCGACATGACTTACTATTGGCGCGTGGACGAAGTCGATACTCAAGGCAACACGACCCAGGGCCCCCTCTGGCTCTTCACGACGGGGGCGTTCCTTCTTGTGGATGACTTCGAGAGTTACACCGATGATGACCCGAACAACGAAGCGATCTGGCAGACGTGGATCGACGGTTTCGGCATTCCGGATAATGGCGCACAGGTCGGTTATTTAATGCCCCCATACGCCGAGCAGAGGATTGTCCACGGCGGCTCTCAATCCATGCCGCTCTTATATGTCAACGAAGCTGAGGTGACGAACTCAGAGGCTTCGATGACGCTGACGGCGCTACGGGATTGGTCGCAGGCGAATGTTGCGGAATTGTCGCTCTGGATTCGGGCTGCTTCGGGCAATGCTGAAGATCCTCTGTACGTGGCAGTCTCCAACAGCGCCGGCGCTCCAGCCATAGTGGCCCACGACGATCCGGCTGCCGCGGCGAACAGAAAATGGAGCGAGTGGCGTATCTCGTTACAGGCGTTTGCCGATCAGGGAATCAATCTGACGAACGTGGATAAGATCGCGATTGGTTTGGGCAGCAAAGGCGGCGCAGCTTCTGGTGGTTCGGGTACGTTGTACATCGACGACATCCGGCTGTATCGACCATAGCCGCAGCCGCAAAAGTGGCAATGTCACAAGAGAATAGAGTTGGCTTCAAGGAGGCCGTATCGATCTCAGGTATGGCTTCCTTTTGCTTTGAGAGCATCATCGATAGTCACTGCAGACGCCCATGAATGGAACAACTAACTAATAGCTTGAAAGAGTTGTACACTCTTCCATTTTTAGACACGATCACCAATGGAAAGCTCAAAGTCAAACACTAAAATTCGTGCTGTGTCACTTTGGCACGCCATTTTCGGCTTTTCTGGTTTGTTCCAGGCTTCGTAGAGATCGATAGGAGTGCGCAAAATATTTGTGTCATCGGTTGCCGGCGCGAGCGTGGTGAATGGGAAGGTCAACGTTTTGGTGGCGCGCCGCATGATGAGACAAGTACTTCAAGCGTGGAAGAGCATGATCCGACGACAGATATAGGATTCATTTGCCCAATTTTCTGCTTTTCTTTTCTTCAGAGTATAATTATCCTTCATGGTTGAAAATAAATTTTTTCAATTTAATTAAGGAGTTCTATCATGCGGTTACGCCCACTAATCAGTCTACCTATCATATGTTTTCTGCTCACTTCCTTCGCCGTTCTCGGCGGACGGCAGGCAAACCGCACTGCTCCAGGTGGTTTGAGTGTCCCACCTCTGACCCAGAACGAACTTCTCGCCGACAAGGGAAGCCTCCCGGAAGGTTTTACGTCCATTTTCAATGGGAAGGATCTCACAGGATGGCACATCAGTAAATCGAACTCTCACGGAACCACACCGGATTACCATGTTGTTCACGGCTTGATAGTAGGCTCGCAAAATCCCATAGGCAGAGGTGGAATTCTACTTACCGACAAGAAATACAAGAATTTCGAGATTTATATGGAAGTCAAACCCGACTGGGGTAATGACAGCGGCCTGTTTCTTCGCTCAAATGAACGTGGCCAAGCCTATCAAATCACACTCGATTACCTTCCCGGCGGCAGAATGGGTGGAATTTACGGCGAAGGTCTGAGAGGCGTAAGCGGACGGGGAGCACCACGACCAGCCGGTGAAGAAGCACCGAAAGTAACGCCATGGACAGAAGTGTGGAAACGTGAATCGTGGAATTCAATTCGTGCGCGCATCGAAGGTGACGTTCCTCACATTCAGGCATGGATCAACGGCGCACTTGTACTAGACTGGCGTGACACGGAAAATCACGCAGCCGAGGACGCAACAGACGGAATGATCGCGATTCAAATTCATGGCGGCAATCGCGCCATACCAGGTGGATTCTGGCGATGGAGAAACATCGGTGTCAAAGAACTACCATAAGGATGGTAAGCTGCCCGCTTTACTTGCACCCGTATTCCCGTTCAATGGGGAAGCCAGCCGAGGTTCTTAATGCCATCTACCGACTCGTTTGCGCACAAAGAAAAAGAAGACGAACAAAATGTAGTGAAAACTTTCTGCGATTACGAGCTAAAAACAATGATTTTTACTCCTTAACTTTGGTTTTTCAAGAATGTCATGACCTCATCATGCATGCTCAGTTTTTTTTGACGGCCTGTCAAAATACGCCCCAGTGGATACCCGCACTTGAGACATCGCATGCGTGGCGACTTGATTCCCTTCGTCTGCCGAATGCTCTCGCGTTTCTCCGTTATACGTTGGCAGAAGTCTACGAGTTCCTCCCATGTCATTGCACTCGACCACATCCTCTTGAGTTCCTCGAGCATCTCTGGAAACCAAACTCGCTGTGCGTCAGCCCCACTCCTTCCAGTTACGCTTATCCAGCCACGTCTCTGCCGAAGAGATGGTCTCGGAGGCACTGGGCTTGATCATATAACAACCCCACTCGCCGTCGCGAAGAGCATAGAGACACGTCCCGTGGAACGGGCCCGAAATTCCATAGGTGGCGAAGCGGACGAGCACGCGGTCCTTCACGTCGTTGGCCTCGGCGATCGCAGGCTTGCGATGCATCGAGTACCAGCATCCGGGCTCGGCAAGGACGCGAACGGGTATTTTGAAATTTCGGTGCAGGACGACCTGCGCCGACGGCTTGCCTCCTCGCTGCTTGGCGACCAGTGAGCCGAGTCCGTGGAAGGTTCCCCTGGTGTCACCCTCCAGGACTTTTAGCACAGTGGCGAGCTGACCGCGTTTGTGTTCGATCCAAGAGTTCCCGCGAGGAGATTCCAGCAGCATCGACCGAGAGCCAAGCGGTGTAATCCGCGCCATCAGATCATCGGGCTCACGCCAGAGGTAGAGACGCCCTCGGGTGAGTTGCACGCCATCCACCAGATCGCAGAGGATGAGCGACTCCTCTACGAATTTCACTGCGCGAGCATGCAGTCGTTGCAAAGCCTCGCGTGGCAGCTTGGCCACCTTGGGTCGCGGAGTTCTCTCTGGCCAGTTTCGGTTGCGCCATCTCATGTCGTCACCTCTGAGCCTTCTTGCGTGTTTTCTTCACAGCAGGTTTAACCGTGGACGTCTTCCTTCTGGAGGCGGCTTTCTTGGTTGTCGTCTTCTTTTCGGTGGCTTTCCTGACAGTGGCCTTCATGGTAGAGGCTTTCTTTGCAGTAGTCTGCTTGGTAGTAGCCTTGTTTGTCGATTTCTTGGTTGTCGGTTTCTTCGCCGCTGGCTTTGCCTTGGTCTTCTTATTTGTCCTGGCGGCTGACTTCTTTCGAGATTGCGAGGTGCGTTTTGCCTTCTTGGCTGGTTTGGTTGGCGCTGATACATCTTCCGAGGACGCTTCGTCCATGTCGATGTCGACACCGAAGACCGACGACAGTTCGTCGGTTTTGAGCACCCGCCCCTTCCGGGACTTGCGCGCGGTCGGCGGCTGATCGACGGCGGCCTCCACCATCTCGGCCGGGTCCACGCCGCGCAGGGTAAACAGCAGTCCTGGCTCGTGGTCAAGGCGAGCGCCCGCGCCGTAGAGCGTCGCCGCCACGTGCTTGCACATGGTAGCCCAATCGGGGCACGAGCAGCTCAGCGAAATTTCACGAGGTGATGGGAACAGTCCCTCGCCCTTGCGGGTTACGATCTCCATCACGCCCTTGGAAATGGAGCCCCGCAGCAGTTCGATCAGCGAGTCGATCTGGCCTGCGCACTTGCCCTTGATATCGGTCCACCGCTTCTTCGCCAAGGGCTTGATCTTGATGTCCACCTCGTAGATTTCCGAGCCGCTGACGAGCGCGTGCACATGACCAACCTCGATCTGTAGATCCAGAACCGATCCGTTGCGTACATAGGTCCGTCCGCGAGGCAGGCGATTGGAGTAGTCGCTGTAGGCCTCGAGGTTTTTGCACCAGGCTTCGCCCCAGAAGGTCGTAGCAATCTTTCGCCCTGCGATCTCGACCGGCGAAATCTGGCGCCCGGCCTTCTTCATTTTGGCAATCTTCTTCGCAGCCCGGCGGCGGCGCTCGGCCACCGAGACATAGGGCCGCCAGTTGTCGTAGGAGTACCAACCCATGAACTCACCTCACACAATCTCATGAGGCACTTGTTTGCGCCTCGTCTGTTTATCTATCCTTCCATGGCGCTGCTCAAATCGAGCGACACCATCGAAATCAACTCCTCGTTGCTCATCTCCGTCAAGGACGACTCCGCTCCTCCGGAGAGGATCTCATCGGAGAGCTTCTGCTTTCCAGCGATGAGCTCGTCGATACGTTCCTCCACCGTGCCCCGGCAGAGGAACTTGTGAACGAGCACGTTCTTCTTCTGGCCAATGCGAAAGGCTCGGTCCGTGGCCTGGTTTTCCACCGCCGGATTCCACCATCGGTCGAAGTGGATCACATGAGAGGCCGCGGTCAGATTGAGCCCGGTGCCCCCAGCCTTGAGGGAGAGCACCATGAACGGAACCCGGTCATCCTCCTGGAAGCTCTTGACCAGCCCCTGGCGTTTCTTGACCGGTGTTCCGCCGTGCAGCACAAGACCATTGCGGCCAAAGACCTCTGCCATAAATCCAGCCAGCGGATCGGTCATCTCGCGAAACTGGGTGAACACCAGCACTTTGTCCTGGCGCGCGGCGATGGACTCGCACAGCTCTCGCAGCCGCGAGAGCTTACCGCTGTCCGCGGGCTCATACCCCCCATCACCCAGCCACTGGGACGGGTGATTGCAGATTTGTTTGAAGCGCATCAAGAACGCCAGAACCACGCCACGGCGCTCGATGCCGTCGAGTTTTTCGATGACCTTCTTCATCTCTTCGACGGACTGCTTGTACAAGGCGGCCTGGCGCTTGCTCAGCAGGCAGTAGGCGTTGACCTCGGTCTTGTCGGGCAGATCGGCGATGACGCTTTTGTCGGTTTTGAGCCGGCGCAGAATGTAGGGCTGCACCAGCCGCCGCAGCGGGGCATAGTCTCGCTTGCCTGACGCCATGGACTTGCACAAACCGTTGAATGCCTTGGCCGATCCCAGAAGCCCCGGATTCAAGAAGTCGAAGATCGACCACAGGTCGCCGAGGCGGTTCTCCACCGGCGTGCCGGTCAGCACCAAACGCCATTTCGAACTCAACGACTTAACTGCCTTGGTCTGTTTGGCGCTGGGATTCTTGATGGCCTGGGCCTCGTCGAGGATCACGTTCCGCCAGGGATACGACTTGATCCACTCGATCCGCATGGCGGTGCCGTAGGTCGTGATCACCGCGTCCTGGGCATCCACCTTCTTCTTTGATAGCTTCTTCAGTTCCGGCGAGTGGATGCGCGACGGGTGGGCGATGAGCACGTTAGTTCGGGAGCGTAGCGCTCGATCTCCAGACGCCAGTTGTCCAGGAGCGAGGCCGGTACCACCAACAAGTCCGTGCCCTCTTCCTTGTTGCGACGGCTCATGGACAGCACACCGAGAACCTGGATCGTCTTGCCCAGGCCCATGTCATCGGCCAGGCAGCCACCGAGTTCCAGGCCGCGCAGGGACATAAGCCATTGCACGCCGACCTTCTGGTAGGGACGCAGTTCGGTCTTGAGGCCTGCGCTGGCTTCGATCTCGGCCCGCAAATCCGGTGAGCGTAGTGCGTCGAGCCTTGACGAGAGCCATTTGCCGGCAATGACCTCGGACCACTCCGGCCGGGCGTCCTCGGCGCCATCCGCGTCACCGCCATCGATCTCGGCGCCGGCCAGCATGCGCATGGCTTCACCGAAGCTGACTCCGTCCGCTTGAGCTTGCTTCTGAACGTCGCGCCACTGATCGAGGACTTCTGAGAGCTTGTCGCGGTCCACCTCGACCCACTTTCCTTTGATCAGCACTAGGCCCTCGCTGGCCGCCAACAACGTCTCGATCTCCCTTGGAGACAGGTTCCTGCCGTCGAGAGTCAGCTTCACATCGAAGTCCAAAAGCGCGTCCATACCCAGCTTGGACGGCGCCTTGCCGCCGACCGAGACAGAGACTTTGGGGCGAGGACGGTTGCTCTTGCTCCACCAGTCGGGCATGCGTAAGACCAGCCCGGCCTGCTCGTACAGAGCGATCTCGCAAAGGAAACGGTGGGCTTCCTTGGGTGTCCAGGACAACGGGTGGTAGATGTCGCCGGAGTCGACCAACTCGCGGATGAACTCGCTCTGCTCGGCCGCGCGAGACAGGGGAGACAGAAGCGCGAGCAGCTTCTGGCGATTCCTCGCCCCGGCGTAGTCCCTGAGCGCCCGCCCGAGCGGCAGGTGCTGGGGCTTGGCCTGCTTCGAGACTTTGTGCACGTACGTCGCGATGAAGGCAAAGGGGAACGAAGGATCGCGTTTGTTCTCTGCCAGATGAAGACAAACGCGGCCGACCACGTTCCAGACCGAGTTCTGCTTTTTCAGATAGCCCTGGACCCCGTCCTTGTACCTTACAGCCTCGGCAGCCAGGACCTCGCCGATGTCGGACCACAGCTCAGTGAGAAGCGCCGGCGTGATCATCTCGGCGCCCTGCATGGGAGGAGCTGACTGTGCATAGGCCTCGAGTTCGTCCGGGTCCGGGCCCGGTACGACGAGCGGCTTCGAATCGGTTGGATCGAGCGTGCCGCAGACTCTGGCGACGAGCGCCTGTCCGATATCGCGCCAGTACGAAAGTGTCGGATGGAAATCAGTTCCCGGCTCCGCCGCTCCAAGGTGCAGCACACCATGCCCGCGGCCAATGTTAAACGCGTCGAGGATCCGCTGCGCAACCGCGGCAGATATCTGTGGGCCGTCTTCGGGTGAGCCTGCCCGAACGTCAATACGCCCGTTCGGCGTCAATCCACAAATAAGAGTGTCGCCTACGTTAGCGGTGCTATCGAATGAGAGCTGTATCATCGATTGTTGACCCTCGAGTGCGGCCGGCTCTCGGGAACGTCGGGTAATCCAGCGAGAAAGATGACGTCCGTACAGTGGTTCACATAGGCCTCGAATACGAACTCGGTCCAGTAGTCCCGTGTCGGGCCGAACTTCATGTGGCGCTCGTACCTGGCGATGCGATCATGGAGAGGAGCGTCGGGCAGGGTTCGGCGGAAGTAGGCCTGCCACTCGCGCTCGCCCGGATGCAACAGGAGGTACGGCGTGGTGAAGACCACATGCTCGGTGAGGCCGGGCAGTGGTGGCGGAAATACGCGCACGTACCACAGCTCTCCTTTTCGACCATGGTATCCGGACGCTATGGTAGCTCTGCATAGCTTGTCAGTCACGAGTTCGCGGAGCACAACCGCGTCTTTCTCGGCGCCCTCGTGTATGTAGACGCCCATTCTCGATTCCTGCATTAGTCCGATCACGCGCACCAACTCGTCGTGCATGCCAAAGGCAGCACCCACGACCCTAATTGTGGTGCCGATAGTCTCCTCAGCTTGCCCAACGCAGGCATCGAAGAACGCCCAGCAAGTGAAGAAGGACGCCGTCAGCGGACTTATCGGCGGCCCACTCGGCATGTACTCGTCTTCGGCCTTGGAGACGAGTCTGACGAACTGCTCCATCTGCTTCAACACCGTCAACTGCTCCGACATCACCGAGACCTGGTTCTGGGCGTAGACATAGATCGCGTGCGCAGGATGAAGATTGGCGAGTTCCTCTTGGGTTGCGACTATCTTCTGAAGCTCCTCGGCGTGGTCGCGACCCACCATTATGGATTTGAAGTCGATGACTTTACCGTGGGTGTGCTTCTTCATCTCCCTGACGAGCTTGTCCGCGATGGGGTGGCCTCTCTTGGACCTGGCGGTGTTTGCCTGGCTGCTCGTCGATCCGAAATTGGCGGTGATGATCTTCTCCTGTTCGACCCAGTGAACGCGGACGTTACCCTCCGGGCTCATTTCGGTCCCGACGATTCGACGAAGGTCATTGGGATAACGCTCTCGCTTCTGCCTGACGAGTTCGGCAATGAGTTGGTCCGCGTTTTGGAAGCGCAGCTCGGCCCAGAAAGTCGCGTCCCTCCGGTTGATTTGCTCTATGACCTTGCCATAGTCGTCTGGAAGGACGGTATCGCCAACCGCGCTATTCCAGGCGACAGTGGCCAGCGTCAGCGCAGCCTGTGCGGCAGGTGACGATGGGATGGCGCCGGGGTCCTTCAGGAGCGACAAAGCCATATCTTTGATGAGTTCCGAGAGCTTCTGCTCACGATTTTGTATTGACAACCTAGCCTGACGAGCCGGTACCCTTGTTACCTTGCCGGACTTGCGTTTTTTGATGAGCGTCCTTTTCCTTTTGTTACTCAAGCACCTCACTCCTTTGTCGAGCTGCCTTTTACCTTTCGTTCCCAGAAATAGGAAATCTGATTTCAATAAACGCAAGTAAGTATATCACCAGGGGCGTAGCGATTCAAGAGAAGAAAACAGCCCAGAGGATGCCATGGCGGCATCTACGACGTGGCGTAGAGAGTTTCGCTCTATGCCGGTGGGCGCTTTGGGAATCGCAGCCCGACATGGCCTGGAGATCTCTTTCATCTCCTCCTGGGTGAACTGGAGGGTTCGCTGGTTGACGTGGTCGAGGATGAGGCTGGGCTTGGGTCAAATAGAGGAGGAAAGTGGGCTTCTCGGTCTTTGACATGATGATTCTCGACGGATACTTTCTACGTTCGCAACGAGGGAGCATCGATTCCCAACGTTTCGGCCAGATGGTCGGCAATTCTCCTGGCAATCCCCAACGAGTGCTTGCAGACCGCTTTTTCTCTTGCTCTCGTTCCACACAAAGCCAATAGAATCTGGCTCCAATCGTGGATGTCCAACTCGATGGCCTTGCCTTCAGCAGCCATTGCTTCCAACCGTGGGCGCAGTTTCTTTGTTCTGGTAATCGTGGTCTCGGTCAGGATTGCTTCTAATTCATCAGCCGCCAAATGGATCGGCACGACAGTCATTGGATCATAGGACGGGACAGCGACCTCACGGGACGGATATGCTCCCTTGGACATCGCATCTGTCCATTCCATGAGGTCCATTGCATTCGTGAATCCAGTTGGCTTCCTGTCTGGAAACGGCTTCCGAAGGGTCACTTTGATCTCGTGTGCAGAGGGCAGTCTCTTCGCCTTCGTCTGCTGTATCCACTCCACGACTGCCTCTCTGAATCTGGGCAAGTCTTCAGACAAGACGACTTCGATCCCAAGTTGCCGAAGATGAGGCAACAATTCTTGCCACTGGGGACGATTGCGAAGATAGATCCTGCGGGGCCGCTGACGATCTTCCGCATCCAATGGTCGGAGCATGGCGTGAGCCAGTAGGGTCGCAAGACTGTTGACTGTGGGTGGCGGAAATCGCACATCTTCCACCGCCAGCAGACCACCGAACGCTCTCTCGAGGACCATCCCTACCCAACGTTCGTGGCGTCCGCTGGAGGATGCTGCGTCGACGAAGAAATCTGCCTCGAAGTCTACCTCCGTCTGTGGCAGGGAACGAAGATCCTTTTTGACGAAGGCCGACGACTTGCCAAGTTTGAGTTTGTCGCTCCATTCCCACATGGTTCATCACTTCCACTCTTTTGGCCTTGCCCTCTTCGTGCCGGCATCCCATGTTACTGACGCTCAAGCCCATCTGTGTGACACTGTGCTTCTTGAAGAACCTATCGATTTGCTTCTGAACTTTCGGATCGATCGTCACGTCGGTCGCTTTCGATCTGATCCCGCGACCGGAGCACCAATCGGACACTCATATATTATCTGCAGTGAGCCTGGAGATCAACGGATTCCCTAACAAACTGTTGGGGCACTGCAATCCTTATCCTCCCTGGGCTTTCTTTATCTCAATTGGAAAGAGAGCGGGTGATCCTATGCCTCAGACCATTCCAGGCATCATTTAGTGCTTCACAGCTTGAGAGAGCCATCAGCTCTTTTATCTGGGCCCGTCTACCTATGAAGAGCTCAAAGTCAAATACTAAAATCCCTGTTTGATTTTAACGAAATATCGACAATACTATGTTGACATTGGCAGGTTTTGCTGATTTCAATTTAAAATGATGTCAAGTATTTTTGTTGCGTAATCAATGTTAATCCAGCGATAAGAACACAAATGAAAAAACGAAAGAAGAAGCTTGCTCCAGAACAAAAAGCCGCGAAGGAAAAGCGGCGAGACGAATACATGACTGTTTTCATGAACGGCAAGCAGAAGCGGATCAAGCGACCACCCACAATCGATGGCATGGATGTAGAAGAGTTCATACGAAGAAATGCTGATCCTATCTGGTTGCACCAAAATGAAATGTGGAAATACTTAGATCAGAACGAAAATGAGGATAATGCGGTAGATCAAATGCTTTCTGCCTAAGAAGGCTTGGCAGCTTGAAAGGATTATCAACTCTCATTATTTCGCGTCGTACACCTATGAAAAGCTCAATGTCAAATACTATAAACTCTGTTGCCCAAAAAATTTTCTTTGAGGCATCCACCTTACGACCTATCAACCATGCTTCGTCACCCATCTGAACAGCCCTTCGATTTCACGATGCATTATCATCGACATCGTGAGTCTGCCTATGTAACCACCAAGGCGAAAAAACGCCGAAGCAGATACGGCATAATGAGATAGGCGCTCCGGATAACCGGATTAATGAGCCTTTAGGCTATGTCCTAACGCCGTAGGATTTTTCAACCTCAAACCTGGAACTTGGACCAGTACACAGTGCAGTGATTCTTCTTGACGCAAAGGTGGATAATTTGGTAGATAATATTAGTGAAGCTTGTGCCTGCGCAGTCGGGCATGTGTGTCTTTGAGCTCATCCAGCGGGTGCAATTCTTCATATTCTTCAATAGAAAAGGAACTGTTATGTAAGCAGAAGAACTATACAAGAACCGCGTGCTTCAGAATGGAGATTTCTACATTTCAATGAGCCGTTCATTTAAGGCTCTCGGAGGAAAGAGATAGTTACGAATAAGACATTCTCAATTTGCACAGATCAGGGTGTAGGATAGTTGTTGAAAACAATGTGTGTTATAGCGTTTGGCCGAAACGGCCACAAAAATACATATTTGAATGGGCAGGTCCAAATTTACAGAAAAGGAGAACAAAAGATGAAACGAAAAAGAATGAAAGCAAGTTTGTTAGCAGCAGTAATACTTATTTTCAGTGTCTTTACCGGTGATGTTTTTGCAGAGGCAATGATTGTTCGTGGGGAAATTACCATCGACAATGGCCCTAATATTTCCTTTAGCGTTCCTGTTGGCCTGCTGCAAACTCTAAAAACGTCGGGCATTAGTGCCATGGTGGAAAATAAAGAGGAACTCGGCCGTCTAATTGATTCACTTATGGGCGAACTTGAATCCATGAAAGATAACCACTTACTGATTATCAAAGTTAAAAATGAAGTGGAAGCGCATGTTTGGGTGGAGGAAACTAACATAGACGAACCGGCGCGGGCCAATCTCATCTTTGTGGATATCGCTCCCAGTAATCAGGAACCTGAAGTGAGCCTTCGCTTACCCCAAGGGCTCTTTTTCTTATGTTCGTTTATCGGAAATCAATTTGTAGAAGCCCAGGGTGAAGAAGCATTGCAAATGATCCGGCAGGTGTTTTTAGCTAAGATCAAAGAGAAGCATCGGGGCCCTAACCGCGAGCCACACCATCACGACTTACCACCCATTGAAGAAATGCACCAACGTATCGGTCATTTGAAAGAGAAGATCGACCACCTCCGCCGGGAAGGACGGCACGAAGAAGCTGAAGGACTGCAACGTGAAGTAGATGACATTCGCAAGAAGATTGAAGAGATTGAGGGTGGACCCCGCCTCGAACAGTCACATCGGGAATCTTCGCGCACCTCTGAGCAACGCGATCGCATCATAAACGAGGCAGTGGAGAATATGTTAAAGGCCATCCAAAGACTACACGAAGCCAACATGCATGATCAGGCGGCACAGCTGGTTCGCGAAGCGGAAAAGTTTCGGAGAGATTTATAGGTAGATGTAAATCAAGCAGGGGCACAAAGGCACCGGTGCACGCGTAACTACTTGGGCATATAGGAATGATATTTGACTGAATATCTATTATTGACGGGCTACAACGATGCGAAGGATGCCATCATTGCCAACTTGGCACCTTCTTCGCTTAGCAGCTGGTTTAGGTTTGTATTTGCAGGGTAGCACTGAGCGCAATGGAAGTCGAAGCCCTCATCCAGTAGGTTAACTATGAAGAAACAAGAGGCTCAATATTGCCAAGGGATGGCAACTTGAATGAGTTGTCGGCCCATCGTCTTTTTTGACCATGGTTACTGAATACGAGGCGCGCCTGATAATTTTTTTCACAATGTTTCTTGGGCCTAAAAATTCATATGTATTCGGACTCGATTTGGACAAAATCAGTGCCCGTGGTGACAAAATGAAATCAACATGTCACCATGCAAATTGTGGTGTTTCTTATCTTATTAGAAAGACGGCTTATTTGACACTGTAGCATAATTACCTGTTAAATCATATTTGATTGCGTTCAGCATGAAGGACCTCAATTGTCTGATATCTCCCCGTAGCTTGTTCTTCTCGTTGCATATCCATGGCAATGCGCTGACTG